>Ga0334886_1000090_pt1 | contig 145303 bp, 129 predicted proteins | sample GraSluR1_MG_9_FD_207232 | JGI IMG/M metagenome (GOLD analysis project Ga0334886, IMG submission 207232) | Sludge microbial communities from methane-producing bioreactor in Wageningen University, Netherlands - Granular Sludge_27_06-R1 | ecosystem: Engineered > Bioreactor > Anaerobic >...
GTGTTGTCTGTGCCGCTGTTGTCAACGAACCGCGAAGTTGCTAAGATGGATCAGCCCGGCGTACTGTGTTCTTCGGGCTGGCGGCGGCGCCGGGCTTTTCATTCGCTGGTGGAGCATATCCGGGCGGAGGATCGGGGTTTCCGTTCCGCATTGGAGGCATGCCCGGTCGTTGCAGTGCGAAGGTGTCGAGTAACTCACGGGAATCAGATGAAGATCGAACGGAAGGTCCCACCTCTTAGAATAGGCAACGCCTGCATCTTTCCGCCTCTCGTCCTTGCCCCCATGGCAGGGGTTACGGACATGTTGTACCGCCGCGTGATGTCGAGGTACGGCGTCGGGCTGGTGACAACCGAAATGGTGAGTGTCCAGGGGATACTGAGGGACCAGCGTCCCTCCTGGGATCTTTGTGCGCCGGATCCTCTTTCGCAGGTTCCCACGGCTGTGCAGCTCTTCGGCCGCGATGCCGCGGGCATGGCTGAAGCGGCGCGAAGAGTCGAGGCGGGGGGGGCGTTCCTGGTGGACATCAATGCGGGTTGCCCCGTAAAGAAGGTCGTACGACAGGGGGCCGGGGCGAGTCTGCTGAAGACTCCGGATGTCCTGGCCGGCATCGTGGACGAGGTCAGGAGAGCGGTGAAGATCCCGGTAACGGTGAAGTTGAGGGTTGGCTGGGACCACCGGTCCACGGGAATGATCGATCTCGTGCGCATGCTGGCCTCCGCCGGCGCCGACGCCGTTTCGATTCATGGCCGCACAGCCGTGCAGATGTATTCCGGCCGGGCCGACTGGTCCTGGATACGCAGGGTCAAGGACGCGGTCGGCATTCCCGTCATTGGAAACGGCGATGTCACCAGTCCGTCGCATGCGGACCGGATGATCGAAGAAACCGGCTGCGATGCCGTCATGATAGGGAGGGCCAGTCAGGGCAACCCGTGGCTCCTCGGCGCCATCGCATCGAGGTGGGGATACGTGGGCAACGGAGGGGGGATGCCGGGCTGGAGGGACTTCGTGGACACGGTGCACGAGCATATCGGGGCATTTATCGAAAGGAAACCCCGGGCCGTCGGGCACCTGAGAAAGCTGCTGATCTGGTATTCGAAGGGATGTCCGAATTCCACCGATTTCAGGTATCGCATCAGCCGGGTGGAGGAGCCGGGGCGATTGCTCGGCATGTTCGATGAATGGGTCGAGGAACTGATGGAAAAAGATGTGGAGTTCCTGCCGTGCAAGGTCCCGGGGATTGAATATCTGAACAACTGAAGCGGGCGAGGTTGAGAATCGATGCGAGTCATTGTGGCCAGGACGGCCGGTTTCTGCAAAGGGGTGAAGGACGCCCTGGAAGTGACCATGGAGGCTATCGAGAAGCGGGAGGACGGGGAGAGAATCTGCACGTACGGCCCCCTCATCCATAATCGGCAGGTTCTGGCCATGCTGGAACAGAAAGGCATCAGGGAAGAAAACAGGATCGAAAACTGTGCGGGCAGGAAGGTGGTCATCCGCGCTCATGGGATACCCCCTCAGGAACGCCAACACCTGCACAAGGTGGGAGCCACCCTGCTGGATGCCACGTGCAGGAGAGTGGCCAAGGTCCAGGCGGCGATCAAGAGCCATGCCCGGCGGGGGTACCATACGGTGATCGTGGGGGACGAAGATCACGCCGAAGTCATCGGACTCATGGGTTATACCGAGGGCAGGGGGGTGGTCATCAACCGGCCGGCACAAGTGAACGATCTTCCCGGCGACTGGCAAAAGGTCCTGCTCGTTGCTCAGACCACTCAGAATGAAGAAATCTTTCGCGATATTCAGGAACAATTCCTCAAGAAATATCCGAACGGGAAGGTGAGAAACACCATCTGCGACTCGACTCATCAGCGGCAGACGGAAGTCCGGGAGATGTGCTCCCAGGTGGATGCGATGATCATCGTGGGAGGTTCACACAGCGGCAACACCATGCGCCTTGCCGAAGTGGCCCGGGAGTGCGCCGTACCCACCTACCACGTGGAAACCGAACAGGATCTCAACGCCCAGGAACTCGCACGCTATTCGAGTGTGGGTGTTTCCGCGGGGGCATCGACGCCCAGCTGGATCATCCGCAATGTGGTGCAGTTCCTCGAATCCATACGGCCCGAGAGGTCCGGCAGAACATACACGAGAAAGCGCATCCTGGAACTGCTGGTCTACGGAAACGTCTACGTCGCACTGGGGGCCGCGCTTCTGGCCGTCTTCGTCGATGCACTGACGGACCTTTCCGGAGCCTTCGGCTGCAGCCTCATGGCCGCCTTTTATGCATTCTCCATGCACTCCCTCAACATCTACCTCGACCGCAACGCCATCCACCTGAACGACCCGCCCCGGGCCGCGTTCTACAAGAAATGGAAACCCGCCTTTACGGCCGTGAGTGCCGTCGCCGTGATCTCGGCCCTCGCCATTGCCGCCGGCAGCGGCTTACCGACCTTTCTGACCCTGCTCCTCCTGGTCCTGCTGGGGATCATCTATACGGTTCCCCTGGCCATCCCCCGCTGGTGCCGCCGCCTGTCCGTCTATAAGCTGAAGGACATACCCACATCCAAGACGTTCTTTATCCCGATCGCATGGGCATCGGTCACCGTTCTGCTCCCTCACCTGCACGAATTCGGGCAATTCTTCGGCCGACTGGTGTTCGCCTTCTGGGTTGTGTTCCTCCTTGTACTCATCAGGACTTCGCTGCTCGATCTGCTCGCTGTTCAGGGAGATCGCCTGGTAGGCAGGGAAACCCTGGTCGTTCTCGTGGGTGAAACCCGGGCAGCCAGGTATGCCCTCGGCTTTTTCGGGCTTCTCGTCTTTTCTCTTCTGCTGGGACCCATCGGCGGAGTTGCTTCGTATTTCGCGTACCTGCTTCTCCCCTTTATTGTTCTTTACGGGTGGAGCCTCAAGAGAGCGTTTCAGACCCGTCTGAAGGAAGATCCTGTCTTTGAAACGCGCATCGAGGGCATAGTCATGGGAGCCGGGGTCCTGGCCCTGCTCTGGAACCTGTTGAACGGATAAGGGTATCCGGTATTCCTTTTCCATATCTTTGAAACCCTGGTATAGACGTTCGCCCGGCCTGCCGGGGCCGGCCGAAGCCTTTTCCCGGATCGACTCGGCCATGATCAGTGTGGTGATCCCGACCTTCAACCGCAGCGCCTTCGTCAAGGAAGCCGTAGCTTCCGCATTGGCCCAGGTGAATGTTGACATGGAGGTGATCGTGGTGGATGACGGATCTACGGACGATACCGGCGAGGTGCTCCGAGATTTTGGAGACCGAATCACCGTTTACCGCCAGGAAAACGCCGGTGTGAGTTCCGCGCGCAATACGGGAATCCGCAATGCAAAGGGCGACTGGATCGCGCTTCTCGATTCGGACGACCTGTGGCTGCCTCGAAAACTATCGGCCCAGTCGAGTTTTCTGTCCGTCCACCCGGAGTTCGGGATCTGCCAGACGGAGGAAATCTGGGTGAGAAACGGCCGCCGCGTCAATCCTAAAAAACACCACAAAAAACCGGACGGACACTGCTTCGCCGACATGCTGGAACGCTGCCTGGTCAGTCCGTCGGCTGTCATGATCCACAGGGATATCTTTCTCGATGTGGGGTTGTTCGACGAGAGCCTCCCCGCCTGCGAGGATTACGATATGTGGCTGCGCATCGGCCTGCGATACCCCATCGGTCTGCTTCGGGAGGCTCTGACCATCAAGCGGGGAGGTCACGCGGACCAGCTTTCAGCAAGCACTCCCGCCCTGGACCGCTACCGGATAAGGTCGCTCGCCGGGCTTCTCGGAAGGGAGACGCTGAACAGAGACCAGCAGGAACTGGTTCTGAGCGTAATAGAGAAGAAATCGCACATTTATGGAATCGGGTGTCTGCGGCGTGGCCGCGTGGACGAGGCACAGACGGTGCGGTCTCTTGCCCGGAATCTGCGCAGAGAACTGCAGACAGCGGATGCCTCGGCCCCGGCGTGCTGCATCGCAGGCCGGCCTTTCGGCGAGTGATCATCGCCCCTCGATGCTTCTGAATCTGCCTTCCCGGTAGACGGTCGCCTGTACGGACCGTTGTGCTCGGCCCCCTTCATCGAACCAGACGGTTCCGATCGATCCGGTCATGGGTTCTTCCCGGGTGAGTTTTCCGACAAGGGACTGCCTCACATTTTTTCTGGAAATCGAGCCGCCCGCCATTGCGCTGTTTACCCAGCAAGCCGTGTCAGAGCCCAGCGCAGCCAGTTCATCGGGTTCGCGCAGGACGTTCCGCAGGAAGAACGAACGAAATGCCTTCGCTTTCTCGTTTTTCTCCGGGTCGAACACGAAGGGCCTCAGCACGATAAACCCTCCCTCGGGGTTGCACGGGAGATCGTCCAGGAACTCGCGTGTGAAGGTCCGCGGAAGAACCACCTGCCCCTTGAATCCACTCTCGCAAAGGCCGCGAACCATGGAGATTCCCCATAAGGGGGAACCGGCAAGAAAGATTCCCCGGCAATCCGTGAGGACTGGAGTCCCCTTCATTCCCTCCTCGGTTCGGGTGTTATCCTCCTCATGAGCAGCATGCTGGAATTCAAGCTCTTCCAGCGCGGCTCCCTCCTTGAAGGCCTCGGCGAGCAGCCTGCCGTATGCACTCTCTTCAGAAACGATGCAGACTCCCTTGCCGGCGGCCGCCTGTTTCAACGTTCGCGCGGCGGCCAGGCCGTCTTCCCGGTCCGGAGGAACAAAGGACAGTATGCCTGCTTGGCCGGCGAGTTTCTGGTGCGATCCGGCCGGGACCAGGACGACGAGGTTCGCCCTGGAACACAATGGAACGATCTCCGTGAGCTGAGAAACAGGAAGGTGGGCGACAACGAGCACTGTTTCCCGGTTTGCCGCCAGTTCCCTGACCAGTTCGAGCAAGTCGGGAGTCGGCCTGTTCCCGTCGTGAAACGAAAAGTTCACGGATGCCCCGGACTGGTCGGTTTCCCCGAGGGCCGTCTCTATTCCTTTACGGAACATTTCACCGTCCTCAGCGAACAGCCCGGAAAGAGGCACAATGACCGCGACCCGGGGCTGGCCGGGGGAAGGCTGAACCGTGTCGAGCTTCTCTTCCAGGGTAGCAGACCGGTCAGGGGAACCGCCGAACAGCAGATAGGACACAACAAGAGCCAGCAGCAGTATCGGGACGCCCACCATGAGCAGCCTCAACTTGTTCTTCCGGTCGGTAAAGGAAGGGTAAGCCCTGACTTTCATTTTTCTCCTCTCTGCCGTCCCCGAAAGACGAGGCGGATGGGTGTCCTGGTCAGGCCGAATTCCTCTCTGAAGCTGTTTACCAGGTAGCGCTCGTAGGAAAAATGGATCGAATCCGGGTAATTGCAGAAAAGAACGAAAGTCGGCGGCCGGGTGGATGCCTGTGTCGCGTAGTAGAATTTAAGCCTGCGAGTGCCGGCGTAGGGCGGTTCGTGTTTTGCCACTGCGTGTTCGAGGGCGCGATTGACGACTCCCGTGGTTATGCGCTGATTGTATTGGGCGAAGACTTCGAGAACCGTCGGAAGGATTCTTGACACACGCTTTCCCGTCGCCGCGGAGAAGGTCAGGACGGGAGCGAACGGAAAGAACCGGAAGCGACCGCGCACTTCGTCGAGCAGCCGCCTGGTGAGCCTGGCATCGCTTTCCACGGCATCCCACTTGTTGACGCCGATGATGCAGGCACGCGAACGTTCCTGGATATAACCGGCTATGTGGAGATCCTGGTCGGTGATTCCTTCCACGGCGTCGAGGACGATAATGGCCACATGGCTGCGTTCGACACTCTGAAGTGCCCGGATGATGCTGATCTTTTCGAGCTTTTCCTTGGTCCTGCCCTTGCGGCGTATGCCCGCAGTGTCGATGAGCACGTAGCGGCGGCCCTGCCTTTGAAAAGCTGAATCCACGGAATCGCGGGTGGTGCCCGGCACCGGGCTGACGATGACTCGATGCGATCCCAGGATGCGGTTGACGAGCGTAGACTTTCCCACGTTGGGGCGCCCGACGATGGCGATCCTGATCTCGTCGACTTCGGGTTCTTGGCCGGATTCTGCGTCCGCGGCGGGAATGTCCGCGGCGACGTCGGAAAGGAGTTCAGACACGCCGAGGCCGTGAGCGGAACTGACGGAGTATATCCGGTCGAATCCCAGTTCGTAGAATTCCGAGATGTTGCCGAACTGTTCCGGGCCGTCCACTTTGTTCACCACGTGGAACACGGGCTTCGAAGAACGGCGCAGCAGATCCGCCAGAACCATGTCTTCCGGGTGCAGCCCGACCTTTGCATCGGTCACAAAGAGCAGCAGGTCGGCCTCGTCCAGGGCCAGAAGTATCTGCTCCCTCGTCTTCTCCTCGATAAACGAACTGTCTGTGCTGATGAACCCGCCCGTATCGACCAGGACGAAAGGCCTGCCCTCCCAGTTGATCCGGGCATAGTTCCTGTCGCGGGTGACTCCAGGCAGATCGTCCACCAGTGCCCGGTTTCTCCTGCCGATCCTGTTGAAAAGAGTTGATTTGCCCACGTTGGGTCTGCCGACAATGGCAACGACTTTCATTGAATGATCATTCCCTTACCGGACCGCACCGGTTTTGCTGTGAATTTCCGGAACACATTCAAGGTTATGCGCTCCGTTCCAAATGGTCAAGATACAAGAATCCCCACTCTGCGGCCGACTGTTCCGGCTCTATCCCCGCAGGGCCATGAGAAAGCGCTGCATGGACTTGTTCGAACACAGAAGGACCAGCACGTCTTCCTGGCAAATCACATAGTCGGCCTTGGGAATAAAGGTCAAACGGTTGTCCCTGGAATCGCGGATGGCAATGACCTGGATGTTGAACCGGTTGATCAGGTCCAGTTCCCGGAGATTCTTCCCCTGGAGGCTTTCGATATGGTCCAGTTCAAAAATTCCGTAATCCTTGATGGAAGGAAGATACTGGAGCATATTGGGATTTTCGATCCGTCCGGCAAGGCTCAAGGCCAGGTCCTTTTCAGGAAAAAGAATCTCATCGGCTCCGATGCGTTCGAGTATCTGCCCGTGTTCCTCGCTGAGCGCCTTGGCATAGACCCGTTTTACGCCGAGTTCCTTGAGGTGGAAGGTGGTCAGGATGCTTGCCAGCATGTTGGTGCCGATGGTGACCACCGCGAGGTCCGCCTGGGCGATACCGAGGGTATGAAGGGTCTCCTTTTCGGTCGAATCCGCGATGATGGCCTGGCTGATTTCACTCCTCACACGCTGCACAAGCTCCTGCTGGATGTCGAGGCCAATCACGTCGAAGCCTCTTCTGTAGAGTTCCTTTCCAAGATAGTAACCGAAATTGCCGAGCCCTATCACGGCGATTTGACGCATTGGCTTACCTCATCCGATCATGATACGTTCTTCCGCATAAAGAAATTTCCCCTTCCCGCGGGGAGGCTGTATGGCCATGGCGATCACCAGCGGGCCGAGCCTCCCGGTGAACATCAGGATGACCAGCATGAATTTCCCCCACGGCGACAGCTGCGACGTAACCCCCATGCTCAGACCCACCGTGCCGAAGGCCGAAACCGATTCGAACAGAAGCTCCAGGAACAGTCCGCGCGTTGCGTCGTGGGGCACGGTCCCCGCCTCGGTGATGACCAGCCCTGCCGTTCCGGTCAGAACGATCACCACCGACAGTACAAATATACCGAAAGCTCGGTTGATCGTCTCCGGAGAAATGGATCTTTTAAAGGCATGCACGTTGTCCATTCCCGAAAGACGGCTCCGGGTCAACGCGAGAAATACCCCCATAGTCGTCGTCTTGATTCCTCCCCCCGTCGAACCGGGGGAAGCGCCGATGAACATGAACAAAAGAGTGCCAAGAAGAGTGATGTTGTTCATGGAAGCGTAATCGAGGGTATTGAATCCCGCCGTCCTGGGTGTGACCGCCTGGAACCACGATGCAAGCAGTTTCCCCGGCAAGGACAGGCCTTCCAGGGCGTTGGACCATTCACTCAACAGGAAGAAGACGGTGCCTAATGCCAAAAGACTCGAGGTCATGGTGATCACGAGCCTGGAATGCAGGGAAAGGCGATTCCAGTAAGGACCCTGCGACGAGCCTGGCCGTGTTGACCTGGCGACCTCATGGAGCACCATGAAGCCGATTCCCCCGAGAATGATCAGGACCGTAACGGTCAGGTTGAGCAGAACGTCGCCGCGGTAGTCCATGAACGAGTTGGAAAAGAGGCTGAAGCCGGCGTTGCAGAACGCGCTGACGGCGTGAAAACCGGCATGGTACAGGGCTTCCGAAGCTTCGAAGCGGTCTTTGAAACGGAGGTACAGCAGCAGGGTTCCCGCAGCTTCGAAAGACAGAGCAAAGAGGATCACCCGGCGAAGCAGGATGTGAAGGTCCGCCTGTGGGCTGTGTGCGAAGATATCCTGCACGATAAAGCGCGACTGGAAAGGGATGGAACGGCCCATTGCGAGCAGGAAGACGGTGGATACGGTCATGGTTCCCAGTCCTCCCAGCTGAATGAGGGCGAGGATGGTGAACTGTCCCCACGTGGTGAGTTCGCTGCCGATGTCGACTACGGCCAGCCCCGTGACGCAGGTCGCCGAGGTGGACATGAACAGGGCGTCCATGAAGGAAAGGTGCGTTCCCGAGGCCGTGGGGAGCGCTTCCAGGACAACAGCTCCGAGAGTGATAACGGTTAGAAATCCGGCAACAGGGTATAGGGAAGGGGACAGATGAGCAAACTTTCGCATCTTCGGAGTCTCTCCGAGAAACAGGATTGGCCAAAGGGTTCCTCTGCAACCTGGCAGTGACGAACGATCGCACAAGAACGACCCGGGAGGGAGCCCCGGGTGTCGGGCCGCCCTGCGGCACGGCCACAAGGCTGTGGGCCCCCCGTTCTGTGGAGCAACTTTGTCACGCGAAAGACAAATAATCAATTGAAGTTTGCTGCATCTTGATTATAAGGATGCTCTGTAATCTTACGAGGTGGTTTATTCCCTGCAGTGATTGGATGGTCCATGGCCCGTGATCTGGAATCGTCTTCCTCTCCGAAACCGGCTGCAATGGGGCTGTACCTGGGTGCCCTGGGAGTCGTATTCGGAGACATCGGCACCAGCCCTCTTTATGCCGTCAAGGAATGCTTTCACGGCATTCATGCCATTGCACTGAATCCGACCAACGTCCTGGGTGTGCTGTCCCTCGTCTTCTGGTCACTCACCATGGTCATTGCGGTGAAATACCTCACCTTCATCACGCGGGCCGACAACAGGGGCGAAGGCGGTATATTTGCACTTCTCGCCCTTGTCCCTTCCTCGGAAAGAAAACTGTCCCGGCGCACAAGGTCCGCCGTCGTCTTTGCCGCCCTGGTGGGAGCCTCGCTGCTCTACGGGGACGGCTTCATCACTCCCGCCATTTCCGTTCTGTCCGCCATCGAGGGACTCGAAGTGGCCACCGATGCCGCTCATGACCTGGTCGTTCCCCTCACCTGCGGAATTTTGCTGGCGCTTTTTCTCGTCCAGAGCCGGGGAACGTCGGGTATCGGAAAGATCTTCGGCCCCGTCATGCTGGTGTGGTTTATCGTGCTGGCGGCCCTGGGTTTCGGATATATCGTGAAGAACCCGACGGTGCTCGCGGCGGTGAACCCGGTTTATGCCTTTAATTTTTTTGCAGAAAACAGGCTGCACGGCATCTTGGTGCTGGGTTCGGTGGTGCTGTGCATAACGGGAGGCGAGGCGCTTTACGCGGACATCGGCCATTTTGGGCGGGGCCCCATCCAGCTTTCCTGGTTTTCTCTCGTCTTCCCGTCGCTGCTGCTCAATTACTTCGGCCAGGGAGCACTGCTCCTCGAACATCCCGAACTCGCCGTCAACCCCTTTTACGGTCTTGTGCCCAGGGCACTCCTCTACCCCATGGTGGCTCTTGCTACCATGGCCACGATCATCGCATCCCAGGCGATGATCACAGGAGCCTTTTCTCTGACCCGCCAGGCGGTCCAGCTGGGATATTGTCCTCGAGTGACCATCGTGCACACGGCGGCTCATACGGAGGGGCAGATATATATCCCGGAAGTGAACCGGCTGATGATGGTGGTGTGCATCGCACTCGTGATCGTGTTTCGAAAATCGAGCGGGCTCGCGGCCGCCTACGGAGTAGCGGTCACGGCGGACATGGCCATCACCTCCATTGTCTACTTTTTCGTGGCGACACGTGCCTGGGGTTGGTCCACGGCAAAAACGCTGATCCTCGTGGGGCTTTTCCTTTCCTTCGACCTGACATACTTTGGAGCGAACCTGCTGAAGTTTTTCGACGGCGGCTGGTTCCCGGTGGCCGTCGCCGTGGTGGCCGTCACCATGATGATGACATGGAAGGACGGCAGGGCGGAATTGTACCGCCGCATCCTCAATACCTCCATCTCGCTCGACCTCTTCATCAGGGACCTGGCCGATCACGATGTATACCGGGTCCCCGGAACAGCCGTGTTCATGGCGTCCTCGTCCCAGTTCACTCCGCCCTCCCTGCTCCACCACTTCAAACACAACCAGGTATTGCACGGGGAGGTGATACTCCTCACCATCGCGTCCATGGACGTTCCCGCGGTTCCTGATGAAAAAAGACTCAAGGTGGAGGAACTGGGGCAGGGGTTTTACCGCATCGTCGCCGGCTACGGTTTCATGGAAACGCCCAATGTGCCGCAGTTGATGGACAGGGCTTACAAAGAGGGTCTGATTCCCTGCGTTCCCCCGGTGAGCTATTACCTGGGCCGTGAAACCCTCATCCCCACCGGTGAATCGGGAATGATGAAATGGCGCAAACATCTGTTCACTTTTCTTTCTCGAAATTCGCAGAGCCCGACCAATTACTTCGGACTTCCTCCCGGGCAGGTGATCGAACTGGGAGTGCAGATCGTCTTCTGAAGACGGCCCGGGCTGTGACACGGCAGGAAAAAGGGACCATCCCATATTCACATTCGCCGCGGCATGCCGCCCGGCGTTCGTGGAGCGTTCGTCCAATTCCTCATCGGCAGGGCAAAAACGTTTGCATCCGGGTTGTGTTTGTGTTATTTAGCACAATAGTCGGGGGTATTGAGGTTTGGGCGTACATTTGTGAAAAAAGGGGTTAAGCGAGGTGCAGAAAAGAGCATTTGGTGCGTCGGGTGATTCCGGGCTCCTGCGCCATAGCTTTTCTGCGGTTCCCGTTTCTTGCGGCCTTCGGGCGGTCGACGTCCGCCCTGGACAGCGGGAATTTTCGCATATACTTGATTTTCCGGTAGTCTGTCAACAGCAAATATGTTCTAAGATTCATTACAGGTCAATTGCGGTTCCGCTTTAAGATCGGTCAGTGAATTTCCCGTTCCCGGCTGCGGACGAACGAGAGAGGGGAGGACGAGGGATTGATGCTGACCTGGAAACTTTCTCCACTTTCTTACAATAATCTTTCCTCAGGAGACATTTTACTCAGATGCAGCAGACCGGTTTGAGTCCCGATTTTACTTTCCTGGAAAGAGTGGAAGCGGCCGGGCCTTTTCATGCAACGGAATGCTTCCAGTGTCGAAAATGTACGAACGGCTGCCCTGCTTCGTTTGCCATGGATCTTTTCCCCGATCAGGTGATCCGCCTGGCCCTGCTCGGGCAGAAGCAGGAGGTTCTGAGTTCACAGACGATCTGGGTGTGTGCCGCCTGTGAAACATGCAGCACGAGATGTCCCAACGGGGTCCGCATCGCGGAGCTCATGGACCATCTCAAGGAAATGGCCGTGAAGGAGGGCGTCCCGTCTCCCCAGCCCCAGGTGCTTGCGCTCCATCAAAGCTTCCTGGAGAATGTACGGCTTACCGGCCGGGTTTTCGAGGGAGCGCTGCTTCCCGTGTTTCTGCTGCGCAGCGGGCAGATGAGAAGCAAGATCGAGAAGGGCACCTGGCGCGACGAAGCGCGCCTCGGCTGGAAGCTCCTCCGTAAGAAACGGCTGTCACTCCTGCCCACCGTGATCAAGGGGAGAGGTGAAATCAGCGCCATTCTTCGCCCATCCAAATAAACAGGGATCCTTATCATGAAGGTGACTTACTATCCGGGATGTTCGTTGGAAGGCACCGCGAGGGACTACGCGGATTCCATTCACGCCGTGTGTTCTTCTTTCGGGATCGAACTGGAGGAGGTTCCCGACTGGAACTGCTGCGGTGCGACGGCGGCTCACAGCATCAATCACAAGGCCGGCGTGGAACTGCCGGTGCGGAACCTGAAGCTGGCGGCAACGGTGGCCAACTCCGAAATGCTGGTGCCGTGCCCTCTGTGCTTCAACCGTCTCAAGACGGCCGTATGGCAGTTGGGCGGGGAGAGCAGCACCCGGTTTCAGGCCGAGGTGGGGAGTCGGGCTCCGCGCATCTGGGACCTGGCCAACTACTTTGCCGGTGAAGAGATGCTAAGAAAGATGGAGGCCGCCGTTACAAAGCCCCTCGAAAAGCTCAAAGTCGTCTGCTACTACGGCTGCATGGCGAGTCGGCCGCCTGAGATCACGGGGGCTGCGGACCACGAAAACCCGCAGAGTCTCGATCTGATCGTGAAGGCTCTGGGCGCCACGTCCCTTGCATGGCCGTACAAGACCGACTGCTGTGGAGCGAGCCTCATGATTTCGAGGCCGGACATGGGCTACAGGCTGGTTGGCAAGCTTTATGACATGGCCCTGCGGGTGGGTGCGGAGGCCGTCGTGGTTTCGTGCCAGATGTGCCAGAGCAATCTCGATATGTACCAGGACAAGATCGAAGCGGAAATGGGAAGAAGGTTTTCCCTTCCCATCATCTACTTTACGGAACTGATCGGCCTTGCGTGCGGGGTGCCGGGCGCTGAAGGATGGCTGTCGCGGCATTTTACCGACCCGCTCCCCCTGCTCCGCAGGACGGGGATTGCATACTGAAGACAACGCGATTCTTTTGCTGTTTTGATGCCGTTTAGAAGCGAATCCGCTCATGTCACAGCAAGGAAATAAAACAATGCGGAAAGCACAGAAGATCGGTGCAGTCACGGTCGTCGGGGGAGGGATCTCCGGAATCCAGAGTGCCCTGGATATCGCCAATTCAGGTTTCAAGGTGTACCTGGTGGAGGAGCAGCCAAGTGTGGGAGGGATCATGGCCAGGCTCGACAAGACCTTTCCCACCAACGACTGCTCGTCCTGCATGATGGGTCCCAAGCTGGTGGAACTGGCCAATCACCCCAATATCGAGATCCTGGCCTATTCGGAACTGCTCGATGTCAAGGGGGAGCCCGGACATTTTCAGGCGACCGTCAGGAAGAAGGCCCGGGCAGTGGATCCGGAGAAATGTGTCGGGTGCGGCATTTGTGCTTCCAAGTGTCCGACGAAGGTGCCCGACCCGTTCAACGGCGGGCTGAGTGAGCGCAGGGCCATTTATGTGCCCTTCCCGCAGGCGGTGCCTCTTGTTTACACCATAGACAAGGAGCATTGCCGGTATTTTACCAAGGGCAAGTGCCGCATCTGCGAGAAGCTCTGTAAGAACAAGGCCATCAGGTACGACCAGGAAGACGAAATCGTCACGCTGGACACGGGAGCGGTCATCCTGGCCGGGGGGTTCGAACCTTTCGATGCGCGGCGCAAGGCGGAATACGGCTACGGGCTGTGGCCGAATGTAGTGACAAGCCTGGACTACGAAAGAATCCTGTCCGCAGCGGGTCCGTTCCAGGGGCACATCCAGCGGCTCTCGGACGGAAAGACTCCCGACAGGATCGCGTGGATCCAATGCGTCGGGTCGAGAGACAGCAGCATCGGCCAGGATTACTGTTCGTCCGTGTGCTGCATGTACGCCACCAAGCAGGCGATGATCACCAAGGAACACGAAAGGCACATCGACACGACGATCTTTTTCATCGACATGCGTGCCCAGGGAAAAGGGTTCGACAGGTTTTACGAGCGGGCCCGGGACGAGTATGGAGTCCGGTACGTCAGGTCGATGATTTCGAGGGTCGTCCCTGTGCCCGAAACGGACCGGCTCCAGATCAGCTATGTCGAAGGCAGCCAATCGCCGAAGCAGGAGGAATTCGACATGGTTGTGCTGTCCGTGGGTCTGTGTGCTCATCCGTCGACCATAGGTCTAGCGGGCAGGCTGGGGATCGACGTGGATGCTCAGGGCTTCTGCGTTACGGATCCGCTGGATTTCGTGGCGACTTCGAGGCCGGGCATTTTCGTGAGCGGGGTTTTTCAGGGGCCCAAGGACATTCCTGATTCGGTTCAACAAGGGAGCAGCGCGGCGGCGGCTTCCACTGCTCTGCTTTCCGAGGCGAGGGGTTCGCTCATACACGTGCCTCCCCGGCCCGAGGAGAAGGACGTCAAGGGTCAGAAGCCGCGCATCGGGGTTTTTGTCTGCCACTGCGGAATCAATATCGCGGGCGTCGTGAAGGTGGACGAGGTGGCGGAATATGCCATGACTCTGCCGGGGGTCGAATACGCATCGAACTGCATGTTTGCATGCTCGACGGATCAGCAGAAGGAGATCAAGCGGGTCATCGAGGAGAAGCAGTTGAACCGCATTGTCGTGGCTTCGTGCACGCCCAGGACTCATGAACCGCTGTTCCGCAATACTCTGCGGGAGGCGGGGCTGAATCCCTACCTGTTCGAACTGGCCAACATCCGGGAACAGGATGCCTGGGTCCATCAGAACGAACCGGGTTCAGCAACGGAAAAAGCGAAAGACCTGGTGCGCATGGCCGTATCGCGATCGAGCCTCCTGGAACCGCTCCACGATTTCTCCTACGAAGTGGTGCAGAGGGCGCTGGTGATCGGAGGAGGCCTGGCCGGCCTGACGGCGGCGCTTTCCATTGCGGACCAGGGTTTTCCGGTAGTCCTCGTCGAAATGACGCCGGAACTGGGAGGCAACGCCAGGACGGTTTATTATGCCCAGGGAGGCGGAAAGCCTGCGGCCTGCGTGGAAGAACTCATCGGCAGGGCGGAATCTCATCCCCTCATCACGGTTTACAAAGACGCCCATGTCATGTCCACCATGGGGAGTTGCGGCAATTTCAATACAATCCTGGCCTGGCAGGGCAAGCACGAGGAAATCCAGCACGGCGTGACCATCGTGGCGACGGGAGGCGAGGAATACAAGCCGGACGAATACCTGTACGGGCAGCATCCTCGAGTGATGACTCAACGGGAGTTCGAGTCGCTTCTCATCAATGACCCGGCTCGTGCCGCGACGTTCAAAAAGGTGACGATGATCCAGTGCGTGGGGTCCCGTGAGCCGGACAACCTCTACTGCAGCCGAATCTGTTGTACATCGGCCATGAAGAACAGCATCAAGCTGAAGGAAGTCAATCCCGGGGCGCAGGTTTCTGTGCTGTACCGCGATATCAGGACGTTCGGGCAGAGGGAAATGGCGTACCAGGAGGCCAGGAAGCAGGGGGTCCGGTTCTTCCGCTACGAATGGGAGCGCAAGCCGGAGGTGAAAGCGGACGGCGACCGGCTCAATATTTCTATGTTCGACGCCAACCTGGAGCGCCAGGTCGATATGGATACGGATCTGCTGGTGTTGAGCGCGGCCGTGCGTCCCCGGGCCGGCTGCAAGCAGCTTTCGGAAGTGCTGCGGCTGCCCCTGGACGAGGACGGGTTCTTCCTGGAAGCGCACCTCAAGCTGCGGCCTCTCGATTTTGCCACAGCGGGGTATTTCCTCTGCGGGCTGGCTCAGGGGCCGAAGTTTGCCAATGAAGCCATCGCCCAGGCTCGAGGAGCGGTGTCCAGGGCAATGACGATCCTGTCTCAGAAGGAGATCGTGGCGGAAGGGGTGGTGACCGAGGTCAATCCCGACCTGTGCAGGGCATGTGGAGAATGTGAACAAACGTGTCTTTTTGCGGCCATAAAGGTCACGGAAGTGGAAGGTGGACGGAAGCAAGCTGTTGTCACTCAGGCGCTTTGTACGGGATGCGGTGCGTGCAATGCGGCCTGCCCGACGGGGGCGGCGTCGCTGGCCCATTTCCGTGACAAGCAGGTCAACGCGGTGATTCAGGCCCTATAAGGAATACCGATGTCTGATACGTTCGAACCGAAGATCGTGGCTTTCTTGTGTAACTGGTGTGCGTATGCGGGAGCCGATCTGGCAGGGGTGGCGCGCATGCAGTACCCCACCAACGTGAGGCTCATCCGCCTCATGTGCACCGGTAGAATCAACCATGCGTTTCTGCTCAACGCCTTCCGGGCCGGCGCCGACGGCGTGATGGTCTCCGGGTGACACATCGGAGACTGCCATTACCTGGGAGGTAATGAAAAGTGTAAGAAGGTGGTGGAGGAGACCTGGAAGGTCCTGAGGCTGCTCGGTGTGGATGAGCGGTACCTTCGCCTCAAGTGGATTTCCGCTTCGGAAGGGGCCATTTTTGCGGAGGAGATCCGATCCTTCACGCATCTGCTCAAGGAGATGGAAAGGAATCCTCTGTCGGAGAAGGACCTCGATGCTTCCGGTGCAGTCGAAGAGGGGGCGCCACAGGCTTCCGCCGTGTAATGGCCGCGGGAAACGGCCATGGCATCGGCAGGCGGTGTCCGTCATAAGGGGTTCGGTTCTGGCGGAAAAGATCAGAAAAACCCGTTATGCGAAATGATCTGTGCTGCAGGCAGGTGAACTGAAAGCCAAACGCTTACATGGAACAGGCTATGAAACTGAGCAAGGAACAGATCGATTATTGCATGGAATGTGGAGTCTGCACGGGAAGCTGTCCCATCAGCCGGTTGATTCCGACTTTCTCGCCCCGTCAGATGATCAAACGCGCCCTGATGGATCTGGACGAGACGGTGGTGAAGGGCAGGGAACTGTGGGCATGCCTGACGTGTGCTCGATGCAGTACCCGCTGTCCGGTTCAGATCGATTTTCCCGAGTTTGCCCGTATCTACCGTGGAAGGGCCAGGAAGGAAGGCAACCTGCCGCAGCTCAGCCACCACGGTACTCTGCAGGCCGTTACCGCCCTCCAGACGCGCCCCGTCAGGCAGAACAGGACGGAGTGGGCCAGGGAGACGGGCAAGTTTGCTTCCACGGGCGATTACTTTTTCTTCGTCGGATGTGCACCCTTCTTCGATGCGGCTATCAAGTTCGGGGACACGTCGATGGATACCGTCAAGAGCGTTCTGAAGCTGGTCAACCGCATGGGGATCGAACCGGTGATCAGCGACGATGAATGCTGCTGCGGGCACGATGCGCTCTGGAGCGGTGATGAGGCGACCTTCCGCAAACTGGTGCGGAAGAATCTCGATGCCATCAGCGGATCCGGGGCGAAAACGGTGTTCTTCAGCTGCCCTGAAGGGTACGCTACATTTAAGCACCATGTACCGCAGTATTTCGGCGATCTTCCCTTCGAAGTGCTCCATATCACGGAATTCCTGGCACGGGAACTCCCCGGATCGGGTGTGAAGTTCGCGCCGGCTTCCAATGGAGACGGTGTCGTCACCTACCAGGATCCGTGCAGGCTGGGTCGAAAAGCCGGGATTTATGAACCTCCGCGCGACCTTTTGAAGCTCGTTCCCGGCCTTCAGATCGAGGAGATGGGGCTCAACCGCGAAAATGCTGTGTGCTGCGGAACCAGTGCCTGGATGGAATGCTCCAACTGCTCCAAGACGATGCAAACGGAGAGGCTGCTGGAGGCTCTCGAGACAGGTGCAAAGACCCTCATAACAGCCTGTCCCAAGTGTCGCATCCACCTGACATGCGCTCAAAGCAACACCGATTTGCACATGGACATAGCTGACCTTTATACCTTTATTTTGAACCGTATCGAATGACGGGTGATACAGTAACCCGGAAGGAGATCAGTGTCGTGAATCGGGATGTTCTAGTCATTGGAGGAGGCATAGCGGGCATCCAGGCGTCCCTGGACCTTGCCGAGATGGGGATCAAAGTGCACCTGGTGGAAAGGCTGCCCAGCATTGGCGGTAAGATGTCTCAGCTGGACAAGACCTTCCCCACCAATGACTGCGCCCTCTGAATCCTGGCTCCCAAGCTGATGGATGTCGGTCGACATCCCAATATCCGGCTTCTGGCCTACTCGGAAGTGGAAAAAGTCGAAGGGGAACTCGGGGATTTCAAGGTCACCGTTCGCAAGAAGGCCCGCTATGTGGATGAAAGCAAATGCACGGGATGCGGAGCGTGTGCCGAAAAATGCCCGACGGCGATTTCCGATGAATACAACCTGGGCCTGGCCAATGCCAAGGCCATTTATCGGTATTTCGCGCAGGGCATTCCGTCCACGTACACCATCAACACCAACTTCTGTCGCAACTTTCAGGCGGGCAAGAAGTGTGGAGTATGCGCCAAGGTGTGCCAGGCCGGAGCCATCGATTACAAGCAGCAGGATCAGGTTCTGGAAGTCGAGGCGGGAGCCGTAATCCTGGCCACGGGGTATGAACTGTTCGACGCCCGGAGAATCCCGGAATACGGGTACGGGCGCCTGCCGAACGTGGTGACTGCTCTCGAGCTCGAACGGTTCCTGTCGGCCAGCGGACCGACTCACGGGCATGTGTACCGGCCGACGGACCTGGCCCTGAAGGAGTCGCTGCCCGAACTCGAGAAGTCCCGGCAGAAGGCCTTCAAGGCTCTGGAGAAGTTCGAAAAGCAGTTCGAGAGGACCTCGGACGAGTTCTACCCTCTCTATGAAGCGGGGGAGCTCAAAGGGGAGGACTACGAGAAGTGGGCTGAACAGGTCAAGGCATTCTGGGACCTCGACGGCGAAGTCCAGGCCAGGAAGGAAAAGGTGGCTTCTCTTGAATCCGCTCACCGGCTGGCCTTCATACAGTGCGTGGGATCGAGGGACATCAGGTTCAACCGGTACTGTTCCGGCTTCTGCTGCATGCATGCCATCAAGGAAGCGATCATAGCCCGGGAGCACGATCCGCAAGCGCAGGTTTATATTATCGGCATGGATATACGGGCTGTGGGCAAGGGGTTCGAGGAGTACCGGAACAGGGGCGCGAAGGAATCCCACATCGAGTATGTCCGGAGCCGTGTGGCGGAGATCACGGAGAATAAGGATCATTCCCCGGTGATCTGGTATGAAGACACCAAGGAGAGGGTGGTCAAGAGCCTGCCCGTGGACCTGGTCATCCTGTCCACGGCCTGTGAACCGAGTCCTGCCACGAGGATTCTGGCAGACATCATAGGTTTGGAAGTCAACGACTTCGGCTTTTACGCCACGGATCCCTCCCAGCCTCTGGATACATCACGCCCGGGCATCTTCGTGTGCGGGTGTGCTCAAAGTCCCATGGATATTCCGGAATCAGTGGCTCAGGCCAGCAGCGCCGCCGCCCGGGCGGCCCAGGTTCTGTCAGGTTCCGGGACGCTGCGTCTCGCATCCTGAAGGAGAACAGTTGAATGAGCGGACATGCCATGAAAAAAGGTAATGCAGACGCGCAGGAGACGAGAATAGGCGTATTCATCTGTCACTGCGGTTCGAACATCGCCGGCTACCTGGATTGCGAGGCGGTGACCAAGTATGCGATGACCCTCCCCGGCGTGGTGTACGCCAAGAACAACCTGTACACCTGTTCCGAAGCGGGTATCGGAGAAATCAAGTCGGCCATCGCGGAGCATAAGCTCAACCGAGTCGTGGTGGCTTCCTGTTCTCCCCGCACTCACATGCCCCTGTTCAAGAGTGCCTGTGGGGAAGCGGGCTTGAATCCTTACCTGTTCGAGATGGTGAACATCAGGGACCAATGTTCCTGGGTTCATATGCAGGAGAGGGAGGAAGCGACCGGAAAAGCCATGGACCTGGTTCGCATGGGTGTGGCCAAGGCGACCTTCCTCGAACCCCAGGAAGACATCGAGTCTTCACTGGTTCGCAGGGCGGTGGTGATCGGAGGAGGCATGGCCGGACTCTCTGCCGCCGAAGCCCTGGGTGACATGGGGATGGAGGTGATCCTGGTGGAGAGGGAGCCCCGGTTGGGCGGCCTGCTCAGGCGGATCAACCGCATCGCTCCGCGGGGAGGTTCGGCGGCGGAGCTTATCGAAGAGCGGATATCCAGGGTTCAGTCCAGGGACAACATCAAGATCTGCCTCGAATCGGAAGTCACCGCCGTCGGCGGCTACATCGGCAACTATGAAGTGACCGTGCGCGATCGCGCAGGGCAGGAAAGCCAGGAGACGGTCGGCTGCATCGTGGTGGCGACGGGAGGAGTCCCCCTCGTGCCCGAGGGTCTGTTCGGCTACAACGGCCGGAACGTGATCACTCAGATCGAGCTGGAGGAGAGGCTCAAAAGCGGCCCTCTGGACGCCACACGAGTGGTGATGATCCAGTGCGCGGGAGCCAGGTCCGCCGAACGGCCCTATTGTTCCAGGATCTGCTGTCTTACAGCCGTAAAGAACGCCATTTACATCAAGGAGCAGAATCCCGAGGCGGATGTGCATATCCTTTACCGGGACATCCAGATGTACGGAGCCGAGAACGAAAGGCTGCTGTGGGAGTCCAGGGGAATGGGAGTGCGATACGATGTTTACAACGTCGAGCGTCCCCCCGTTGTGAAAATGGATGTGGTGGAGTTCTACCAGCCGCTGATGGGGGAAGTCTACGATCTGCCCTACGACCTGGTGGTTTTGTCCACGCCCGTAGTGGCCAGGGAAGACGCTCCGGCTATTTCTCAGCTTATGCGCATCCCCATAGACCAGAACAACTTCTTCCTGGAAGCGCATGCAAAGCTCCGGCCTCTCGATTTTGCCACGGACGGCATCTTTCTGTGCGGATCGGCGCGATATCCCGCCACGGTGGGGGAAGCTCGCGCCCAGGGGCTTGGAGCCGCATCGAGGGCGGGGACGGTCCTGTTCAAGGACAAGCTCGTTACCAGCGCCCTGGTGGCGACTATCAACCCCGAGACCTGCGTGGGCTGCCAGGGATGCCTGATGGTTTGTCCGTACGGAGCCATCCGGTTCGATACGCAGAGAGGTGTATGTGAAGTCAACACCATTTTGTGCAAGGGCTGTGGCAACTGCGCATCCACCTGTCCTTCTCAGAGTGTTGTTTTGAAGGGATTTTCACCCAAGCAGCTTCTGTCTCAGATACGGGTCATGCTGAGCTGATGTGAGAGAACCATTTTACCCGAGAAAGGAATTTGCATGAGCGACGACGGGTTCGAACCGAAGGTGCTGTGCTTCCTCTGCACGTGGTGAGCATACGCCGCTGCTGACCTGGCTGGGGTCAGTCGTATTCAGTATCCGACCAATGTTCGGATCATCAGGGTGATGTGTTCCGCCGGTGTGTCGCCTCATCACATACTCCGCGCCTTCCAGCAGGGGGTCGACGGAATCTTTGTGGGTGGATGACGCCTCGGTGACTGCCATTACCTGTATGGTAATTACTCGACCAAGAAGCGCGTTCAGTTTTTGAGGCAGTTATTGAGTTTCAGCGGAATCGAGGAGGAAAGGCTGAGATCCAGGTGGGTATCCTCGGCCGAGGCTCCCGAGTTTGCGGCTGAAATCAAGGAATTCATCGAAGAACTGCGAGCCATGGGACCGTCTCCTTTGAAGGCTCGGGGCAAGACCGGCAAAGCCGCCTGAGAATGCTCGGGCAGGAGGAGCCTCGACCGGAGGGAGGCCGCCCGGCCTTCGATGCCCGGTGTACGCAGAGGTGAACACTGTTGCTTTCAGGAAAAACATAAAGGCAGACGATGAAACAAAAAGTCATTGATCGCGTGAAGGAACTTCTGGAAGCGGGGAAAATTCAGGGCTTTGTCGGGCTTCGAGAAAGTGGGGGCCATGTGAGTCCCTACGTTTTCACCAAGGCCGAAGAGCTTGCGGAACTCAGTCTGGGAGACCACGAGAAATCCGGTGACGCGCGCTATCCGCTGAACAAGGTGCTCATCCGCCTTGCCCGGTCTTATCCCGATGCAACATTCGCGGTCCTGGTGCGCGGTTGCGATGAACGAGGCCTGATTGAACTTTTCAAATGGAACCAGCTGGCCCGGGAACGGGTAATTTCCGTGGGCATTACCTGCCCGCCGGACCTGGCTGAGGCGTGCTCATGCACCCGTCCATACCCCGAAGAACCTGTCGCGGGGGACAAGGGGAATGGTGTCGCCCAAAGCCCGTCCCTTGAAAATATCCAGGCTATGGCGACTCAGGATCGGTTCAGGTTCTGGATGGACCATTTCGACCGATGTGTGAAATGCTACGGGTGCCGCAATGTCTGTCCCATGTGTTTCTGCAATGAGTGCAGCCTCGAAGAAGACGAACTCGTCGAGACGGGAGTTCTCCCCACGGAGAATCCCATCTTTCACCTGACCCGGGCTGTTCACATGATAGGCCGGTGCATTGACTGCGGTCTTTGTGAAGAGACCTGTCCTGCGGACATCCCGCTCAGGACGCTCTACAAAAAAGTGGCCGAAATCGTTGCGGAGCAAACCGGATTCCGTCCGGGTGTGGATCCGGAAGAGAAGTGTCCGTTCAACATATACGGCGACACTTAGCCAAAGAACCGCCAATCCGTTTCCGGCGGGCCGGTCTGCCGCTTTCTTCGACAGGCATCCCGGCCCGCCGCCTGGCGTTTCCTGCCTTGCCACCGGTCTTTTCAGGAGTTATCCCTTCCCAGCTCGTCCCAAATCCTTCCCGGATCTCGGGATCCCCGTGATTCTTTTGCGGGCCGACTCGATCTCTGCGCCGGGGATTCTCTGTCACCCGGAATTGCCTGTGAGGATACCGAAGTCAAAACACTTCGTTGCGAGCCACCTGTCCGGGTTGGAGGAGGACGCCTCGCCCTCCGGTCCCAAGGATTCCGGCCGATATTCGCCGAAGGTGATGGACGTCCGGGACCGATCTTCCTTGTCACACCGGCCGCATTCTGATATGAATAACGGAAGCAATCGGGTGCTCAATTCGGAGTTCCCCGGCACTGAGTCTCGAATCAAGAACAAAACAGCGGCGTTAAAAGAGAGGTGCTCCGCCGCCGTGCGGAGCTGTAAAAGCTTCCTCCTTCCTTTGCGGAGAGGCAGGGAGCAAGGAGTAAACTTATCTTTTTGCGGGCTGGAATATAATCGCCCGGCAGGCCGTTTCTCCGGACAGGGGTCAGGGAAGCTGAATTCCTGTTCAACTGATGAACCTGCCGGGACTGATCCATCGGGGTTTTCAATCAGGAGGTGAGTAAAGAATGAAGAGGAAGAATCTGTGTATTGCACTGGCCCTTTCGGCAGTATTGTTCTTCGGCCTGTCGGTGGTGCTGGAATCCTATGCATGGGCAAGGGCCGGAGGCGGTCGTTCGATGGGGAGCCGCGGCAGCCGTACTTTTTCGACCCCAAGCACGCCGACCAGGCCGACTACACCGGCTCCCACACCATCGAGCCCGGGAATGAGCACTCCGGGGCGCCAGCAGACGCCCGGAAGCCAGCCGGCAACGGGCGGCACATTCGGCAGAAGCCCGTTTCTCCAGGGACTGGCGGGTGGTCTTGCAGGCGGATTTCTCGGCAGCATGCTCTTCGGCGGCATGGGACATGCGGGTGGAGCCGCGGGGCAGAGTGGCGGCGGCGGAATCGGGTTCCTCGAAATACTGATCATTGGTGCGGGTATCTATTTCCTCATGAAGTTCTTGAGAAGGCGGCGTGAACAGACGGCTGAAGGAGGGTACTCGAGTCATGCCGGACGCATGGAGATCCCTTCGTCGACTCCGTCGGGGACGCCCGCGTATCTTGGAGGTTCATCCGCTGAACCGGTTCGACCACACGATGAGGTCGAGAAGGGCTTCCAGGATATCAAACGCTTCGATCCGGGCTTCGACGAAGAATCCTTCAAGGAGACGGTCCAGGACATCTTTTTTCGCATTCAGGCCGGTTGGATGAACAGGAGCCTGGACGGCATCGGAAGATGGCTCACCTCGGAGATGGCGGAGAATTTCACTGCCGAGTTTGACAGGTTGAAGCGGGAAGGACGGAGCAACCGGCTGGAGAACATAGCGGTGCGGAAGGTGGAGCCGAGCGAGGTGTGGCAGGAATCGGGCAAGGAGTATGTGACGGTGCTCTTTACGGCAAACCTGCTCGATTACACGGTTGACGACCGGACGGGTGAAGTGGTGAGCGGCAGCAAGCTCGATCCGGTCAAGTTCCAGGAATTCTGGACATTCTGCCGGGATATCGGGGCTTCTCAGTGGCAGCTATGCGCCATCAACCAGGTCGATGAACAAGCGCCAGGTATCCATTAGTCTTTTCAGATCCAGTGAACGCACGAAATCCGGATCATTCACGAAGAAATCGCACTCGTCCTCTTCGAAGATCCGGCAGGCCAGGGATCGCCACGGGTGAATGGAACAGAGGCTTCCGCCGCACCGTTCCTCCCAGAGAAACGGGCAGAAGCGGTGGCCTCTACCAAGCCCGAGGCCGAAGATGGATTTCCAGCGGTCCGAGATGTCCGAATCTGTCGGAAATTCGGGCAGACCGCTGGAAATTTCGCAACATCCTCCACAATGGCTGCAGTAGGAGACCCCGTCATCTGCAGGCTGCAGGTATTCGACGCTCGACCGGACAAGGGGAGTGCAGGCCAGCCGGTCTTCCCGCCATTGTTCCACCCGCAGGTAAAAGACGCTCCTTTCCAGGATCATTTTCCTTGCCCTGGCCTTCTTGAGGCGAGGAGACAATCTTTCCCACCATGCCTCGTCCTTCAGAACCATCAGGTTGCGAACGACGTAAGTAAGGGGGAAAAAACGCCTTGATACGGCCTTGCGCGGGATTTTTGAGTGCCTCCCGCCTGTCCTGGAAGAGCGTACGAGTCTTCTTACGGTCAGCGTGACGGTTCTGAGATTCTTGATGGCCATGGCTTCCGTTCCCGGTTGGAGAGCAGGTTCCAGATGGGTTGCAGGGGGAGACGTCTCCGGCCTGTTATGAGTGAAGGGTTCGCAGGTTCGGGTTGAGATGCGGGTTATTGAGTTCGGCTTCCGACGGGCGGATATAGAGGGGGACACTGGTGACGGGGTCGTCTGCCGCTCCCTGGATGAACTTCCTGTGTGCCAGGTACCCGACGAAGCCTGCCCGGAGGATATGAAAGGGAGCGGGAGCTTCCACTGCCCGGGTTCCCAGGCGCTCCCGGAAAAATTCCCTGTACATCAGCCACCCGTCGCCGCAAAAGACGGTGCTGCCCGGGACATGCGGCAGCACTCCTTCCGGGGGCAGTACCCGATAGGAGCCCGCGCGCTCGAGATTGCCCGCTTCGTCGGGTTCGTAACGTGCGAAAAAGACCTCTTTTTTGTAGGCATTCAGAATGCAGCAGACGGGAAGCGGGGAGAAGGCAAGGGGAGCCGCGAGGGCATCGAGGGTGGGTATGCCCGCGAAGGGCTTGCGCATTGTCCAGGCGAGGGTCTTTATGGTGGTGAGGCCGATCCGCAGACCCGTGAAACTCCCGGGACCGATAGTGACGGCGAAGCCGTCAAGACTTTCGACGGTCCAGTCCACTTCGTTGAGGACGGTGTCGATGGACTTGAGCAGTCGACGGTTGTGGGTCTGGGCCGACTGTAGAGTCCATTCGCACAGGATTCGGGAGTCTTCCGTAAGGGCGACGCTGCCCGAAGTGGTGGAAGTGTCGACAGCGAGTATCTTCATGATTTGCAGGGAGTTCGAGCGGTCATGGCAGAAAATCCGGTTTTCTGCCCGGTATCAGCCGCATGATATCGTTGTAGAAGACAACGATCATGAGGGCCAGCAGGACAAGCATCCCTATCTTCTGAGCCGCTTCGATCTTCTTGACACTGATGGGCCTCCGAAAAACGGCTTCGATGGTGAAGAACAACAGGTGCCCGCCGTCGAGTACGGGAATGGGAAGCAGGTTGAGGACGGCGAGATTCACGCTGATGAGGGCAATAAAATGGATCAGGTGGAGAAGGCCTTCTTCGGCCTGCTGACCGGCCATCTGGGCAATAAGGATGGGGCCGCCCAGGGTTTGAAGAGGCACGACTCGCTCGATGAGTTTCCAGACGGTGAGCAGAAAGAGCTTGCTCAGGTGTATGGTCTGCGTAACACCGTAATAGCCTGCAAGAAGAGGATTGACCTTGTTGACGGTGACCTTCCCCGAGGCGGTGACCCCGATGACGGGTCGCTTGACAGTCTCCCCGAAGATGTTCTTCACCTCGGTGACGGACGGAGTCACCTGGACGGCCAGGATGTCCTCGCCTCGCCTCACCTCCAGTGCCAGGGGCCTCTCACCGAATTTCTCGATGGTCTGAGACAGATCCTCCCAGTTCCTGATGGCGTTGCCGTTGATGGATACGACCTGGTCGCCCGGCTTGATCCCGGCCTGTTCAGCGGGTGAACCGGAGGTGACGGAACCCACCTCGGATGTGAGTTCCGGCATGCCCGCAAAGGCGAACATGAAGGTGAAGATGATGATCGCCAGGATAAAGTTGGACAACGGACCAGCCAGCACAATGCCCATACGGCGGCCCACGGGCTGAGAGGAAAAACTGCGGGCGCGCTGGTCTTCAGTGACGTCTTCTTCCCCATCCTCTCCCAGCATTTTCACATACCCGCCAAGGGGGATGAGGGACAGCCGGTATTCGGTTTCACCGCGCGTTACGGATATCAGTTTCGGCCCGAAGCCGAGGGAGAAGCGCAGAACCGTGACGTTGAACCACTTGGCCACGAGAAAATGGCCGAGTTCATGAACAAAGATCAGTATGCCGAGAACTACGACGGTGGAAAAGGCAGTTGTGAGCAAGATATCTCCCTTGTTTATTATGAATGATAACCCGGACGGTGCCGGAAATCCAGCATGCCTCGATGTCCGGATTCAGAATTCCGCCATGATTTTCAAGGCTTCATGCCTTGCCCATTCATCCGCCATGACCACGGCGTCGAGGTCGAGAGCAGCGGGCGGTTGATGCACCTTCATAACGGCCTCGATAAGTCTCGATATGGAAGAAAAGCCGATCTGCTTTTCGAGGAACGCATTCACAGCCACTTCGTTGGCGGCATTGAGCACGGCCGGGTAGGTGGAACCTCGTCTGCACGCTTCGTACGCCAGGCGAAGGCAGGGGAAGCGTTCTTCGTCGGGTGGATAGAAGGAGAGTTTTTCGAGGTGGAAAAAGTCGACGGGAGGCCCTTCAACGGGAAGCCTTTCTGGATAGGCGAGGGCATAGGCGATGGGTATCTTCATATCAGGTATGCCCATCTGTGCAATAACGGACCCGTCGATGTATTCGACCATGGAATGCACGATGCTCTCAGGGTGGATGTGCACGTCGATGCGGTCGACAGGGACTCCGAAAAGCCAGTGCGCCTCGATGACCTCGAGCCCCTTATTCATCAATGTTGCGGAATCGATAGTAATCTTTCTTCCCATGGACCAGTTTGGATGGCGAAGAGCCTCTTCCGGAGTGACGGCGGCCAGTTCTTCGGATGACCTGCGGAAGAAGGGCCCTCCGGAAGCGGTGAGCAGGATACGTTTCAGGGCGTTCCGGTGATTGCCCTGGAGAGACTGAAAGATGGCGCTGTGCTCGCTGTCGACCGGAAGAATGCGGATGCCCTTTCGGACTGCCAGGTCCATAACGATTTCACCGGCGATGACCAGGGTTTCCTTGTTGGCGAGCGCCAGGTTCTTTCCGGCCTCGATGGCCGCAAGGGTCGGCAGCAATCCGGCGGCTCCCACCATGGCGGAAACGAGCATTTCGGCTTCAGGGTGCGAAGCCACCCGTTCGTATCCATCCGCACCGAAGGCGATCAGCGGTTTGTATGTACCTGGTGCGAACGATTCGTTCAGCCGGTCGGCCAGTGATTCGTCGAACACCGAAACGAGCAGGGGTTTGAACGCGTCGATCTGATGCCTGAGCAGGACAATGTTGTGTCCCGCAGCCAGTGCGACCACTCGAAACCGGTCGGAAAATTGACGCACGACCTCCAGGGTGCTCACCCCGATAGATCCAGTGCATCCCAGTACGCTGATATTTTTAACTTTCATGTGAGATCCGAACCGGAAATAGACCACGTTACCGAATCAAGGCCAGAACGAACCATGCCATGGGAAAGGCAAAAAGCATACTGTCCAGCCGGTCCATAATGCCTCCGTGGCCGGGCAGCAGATTGCTCGAGTCCTTGATACCTCCCACCCTCTTGAGCATGGATTCGACCAGGTCTCCCAGTTGACCTGTTACAGCCAGGAGAACACTGAACAGAACAAACACCCACGGGGAGATACCGTGTATGAAAAGAACCCCGAAAAGTGTTCCCGCCAGAACGCCGAAGAAGAGCCCCCCCGCAGATCCTTCGATGGTCTTCTTGGGGCTGACGAGTTCGTAGAGCTTGTGTGTTCCGAGGCGTCTTCCGCAGTAGAATGCCGCGATATCGTCGACGACGGTTACGACAATCACAAAAAGCAAGAGGGCTCTGCCCTGTTCCAGTTGACCGATGAGCAATACATAAGACAAAAGGTAGGGTATGTAAAGACACCCGAGGCTGAACCGTGCCAGGCGGCTGCTTTCACGAGCTTCGAGGGGAGAACAGAAAAGAACGAGGAGGAATCCACCGAACAGGCTCAGAAACAGCGCAAAATGGAGGCCGATCTGGCCGCCGAGGGCGGCTCCCAGGGGATGCACGAGCCCCGCTGCAAGGAAACAGGCGCGCCACCGAAGCGGCAGAGTGTCTGCAAAGACAAATCGCTGGAATTCCAGGAGGCCGGCACACGAGGCAAGAGCCACAAGCAGAGTCCAGGACCACCAGGGGCCCGCGACGATCACGGCCAGGAGGGGAGCTGCGATGAGAAAACCGGTGATAAGCCTTTGCCTGTGTGAATCCCAATGGGGAATATTCAACATTATTCGATCCGGTATTCGGGAAGGCGGTATCTGACGGGGTGGATGAACATTTCAGATGAAGGCAGCCTGCTAAAGCGCCCGGCACGATTTCGTATCCTGCACCTGGTCACTCGTCTTCCCGAAACGCCGCTCCCTTTTCTGAAAGTCGTACAGAGCCTCCAGGAACTGATCCCTGCGGAAATCCGGCCAGAGGGTCTCCGTGATGTAGAGTTCGGCATAGGCCAGCTGCCAGAGCAGAAAGTTGCTCACCCTGTATTCACCGCCTGTACGGATCACCAGGTCGGGATCAGGGAGCTCCTTCGTGAACAGGTATCGTGAAAACAGCTCGGGGGAAAGATCTTCGGGTTTGTGCAGTCCCGCCGCGACATCCTTTGCGAACAGCGCCGCTGCCCTGGCTATTTCCTGCCTTCCTCCGTAGTTCACGGCAAGGCTTAACACGAGCTTGTCAAGTCCGGCCGTTTGATCCACAGCCGCCTGGAACTCTCTTCGCACATCATGGGGTATGTCTTCAGTGTCTCCGAGGTGAAGAAGACGTACATCCTTCTCCACCAACTCGGGAAGCTCAGACCTCAGGAACCTCTTGAGCAGGTTCCACAAAGCCTTGACCTCGGCCTCCGGCCTCTGCCAGTTCTCCTTGGAAAACGCGTACAGGGTCAGGTAGGAAATTTCGAGTTCACGACAGGTTCGTACCACGTCGCGAACCGACCTGGCCCCCTCGTCGTGGCCGAAGACCCTGTTGCGCATTCGCGCCCGGGCCCAACGGCCGTTGCCGTCCATAATGATGGCCACATGACGTGGAAGCTTCTGCGGATCTAGCTCATGCATCCCTATACTTCCAGGATCTCTTTTTCCTTGATGCTGTACACCGCGTCGATTTTCTTAATATAATCATCCGTGATCTTCTGGATTTCTTCCTGAGCGCGGAACTGATCGTCCTCGGAAATCTCTTTTTCTTTCTTCAGTTCCTTGATCATTTCATTGACGTCCCGTCGAATGTTTCGCACGGCGACCTTGGTTTCCTCCGCCTGCTTCTTGATGACCTTCACCAGTTCGCGGCGGCGTTCGGCGGTGAGAACGGGAATGTGGATACGGATCACTTTCCCGTCGTTCATGGGAGTAAGGCCCAGTTCCGACTTGAGGATGGCCTTTTCCACATCACCGATGATGGTAGTGTCCCATGTTTGTATCATAATGGTGCGCGGTTCGGGAATCGTCAAAGTCGCCAGCTGGTTGAGGGGGGTGGGCGTTCCGTAGTATTCGACCTTGATTCCGTCCACCAGGGATACCGCCGCCCTTCCCGTACGCAGTCTTCTGAACTCACCCTCGAGGCTTTCGACGGCCTTGGCCATACGATCTCGGGCGTCCGCATAGACATCATTGATCATGATCGAATCCCTCCACCACGGTTCCAATGGATTTGCCCAGAATGACTCGCTTGATGTTCCCTTTCGTTCTCAGATCGAATACCACGATCCGCATGTTCTGATCCCGGGCAAGGGATATGGCCGTGGCATCCATGACTCCGAGGTTCTTCTGAAGAACCTCGGAAAAACTGATCCGGTCGAACCTCCTCGCGGTAGGGTCTTTATTGGGGTCCGTGGCGTAGACCCCGTCCACTTTCGTGGCTTTCATGAGGACTCCCGCACCGATTTCAACGGCACGAAGGGCGGCGGTCGTATCCGTCGTGAAGAAGGGAAGGCCTGTTCCCGCCGCGAAGATGACGATCCGCCCTTTCTCCAGGTGCCTTATGGCGCGGCGCCGGATGTAAGGTTCAGCCACTTCCTTCATGTCTATGGCCGACTGCACCCGGGTGGGTATGCCGTGCTTTTCCAATGCCTGCTGAAGCGCCAGGGCGTTCATGACGGTGGCGAGCATTCCCATGTAGTCGGCGGTGGAACGATCCATGCCCTGCGAGGCTCCGGATATTCCTCTGAATATGTTTCCTCCTCCGATCACCACGGCGATTTGAACCCCGAGCTCGTGCACTTCAGTAATCTCTTCGGCGATCTGTTCGAGCACAACGGGATCAATGCCGTAAGCCTCACGGCCCATGAGAGCTTCGCCGCTCAGTTTCAACAGTATCCGGTGGTAAAGAGGAGTCTCGTGACTCATGGAGTCATCCGTTCTTCCTGAAATATTCCGGGGCATGCACTTCACGGTCCACCGTGGATAGCGCTACTCGGCGCCCAGCTGAAAGCGGGCAAAGCGGCGCACGATGATCTTCTCGCCGATCTTCGCTACCAGCTCGTTCAGGTAGTCCTGAACGGTTTTGTCGGGGTCCTTCACATACTTCTGCTGAAGCAGAACGGAATCTTCGTAGAACTTGCGCATCTTCCCGTCCACCATCTTTTCGAGAATATTGTCCGGTTTCCCGGACTCTTTTGCCTGGGCCATGTAGATCGCCCTTTCGCGTTCGACGACTTCCGCGGGAACGTCTTCAGGACCGATGCCCAGTGGACCGGTGGCGGCGATATGCATGGCGATGTTCTTGACGAACTCGATAAAATCTTCGCTCTTGGCCGCGAAGTCCGTTTCGCAGTTGACTTCGATCAGAACCCCGATGCGGCCGCCCGAATGGATGTAAGAATGCACCATGCCTTCGGATGCTTCCTTTTCAGCGCGCTTCATGGCCTTCGCAAGCCCTCGCTGCCTCAGCAGGTCGATGGCCTTTTCCATGTCCCCGCCCGTTTCCTGGAGGGCCTTTTTGCAGTCCATCATGCCGACGTTTGTCTTTTCCCTCAGGTCTTTGACCATTGCAGCCGTGATTTCCAATGATTCCTCCTGCACAACAATGATAGATATCTGAATTCGGAGACAGCCGATTGTTGTCTCCAAGGACTCGAACTTTTCCCCCTGGCACAGATGGGAGAAAACCCCCCGTGCGGCCCGGAGCCGTCTTCAGGTTTTGCGTTCAGGGACCCTCAGGACATAAACGTCATTCGCTCTTTCCCGGTTCCTCGGCGGGATTGACGATTTCCACAACAGGCCCGCTTTCTTCCTCCTTCAGCAACTGCCCGGCGGGAACTTCCTCGAGTTCCATCTCCTTGTCGCGGTCCGCCTGCTGCGTTTCCATGTATCTTTCCCTGCCTTCGACACAGGCGTCGGCGATCTTGGAGGTAATGAGGCGGATCGCTCGGATGGCATCGTCATTGCCAGGAATGAGATAGTCGATGAGGTCAGGGTCGCAGTTGGTGTCCACGATGGCGACCACGGGGATACCCAGGCGATTGGCTTCGAGGACGGCAATGTTTTCGCGGTGCGTATCCACGACATACATTACGCCGGGGAGCCGGGTCATGTCCTTAATGCCGCCCAGGTTTTTCTCGAGCTTGATCCGCTCGTTCTGCAGCTGAAGGATTTCTTTTTTCGGGAAGCGGTTGATGCTTCCGTCTTCGATCATGGCATCGAGTTCCTTCAGCCGGTCGATTCGCAGCTTGATGGTCTTGAAATTGGTGAGCATTCCACCCAGCCAGCGCTGGTTGACAAAGTGCATTCCACAGCGTCGTGCTTCTTCGAGGATGGTGTCCCGGGCCTGTTGCTTTGTCCCCACAAAAAGGACGCTTTCTCCCGCGGCCACGGTTTCGGCCACGAACTGATACGCCGTGTGGAAAAGACGCACGGTGCGCTGCAGGTCGATGATGTAAATGCCGTTGCGTGCCCCGAAGATGTATGTTTTCATCTTGGGGTTCCATCGGCGCGTCTGGTGCCCGAAATGAACCCCCGCTTCCAGCAACTGCTTCATACTGACTACCGCCATTTCAATCTCCTTCTGGTTGTCCCTCCACCCCTGTCCATCCGCGCAAGCCTTTCGCTCACCGGACACCAAAAGGTTCAAGGGGAGTGCGATTTTGGTAAAACCGAACTTCTTTAACATGTTTGCTCAAAGAGTGGCAACAGAAAAAAGGTCAGAACAAGGCGGGCGGAGCAGGTAAAGCGGCAGGTGGATGCGCGCGCCTGCGGCGCGCGCAGGGTCTGAATTCTTCCCCGGAAGAGGGGGACAATGGGTGCGAAGGATGACGGCTCGAACTACAGAACAGCCGCGCCCGATGAGCGATCCATCCGCAGCGAACTCAAATCACGACAGGCTGCACGGTGTCTAACACCAGCACCAGATGATCCCTCCGCTCTTGATGCAACAGGGACTGTGTCCCGGCTTGCTCAATACCTGGATGATCTTTATCTTGGTGACTCCCTCCGGAATGTGGCTGCCAATATCCACCGGATCCTCGACCTTGGCTCCTTCCGGCGGTTCGACACCCACAACCTTGCCGTTCCTGTCTATCAGTATCTTGAAAAAGCAGCTCGCTTCTTCTGTCGACATGGTTGTACTCCTTGTCGGGTTCGGAAATCCATTCAGCCTTCCCAGACGATCGTCGAGAACTCACAGCCGATTTGTCCGCCTTGTCTCCACCTCCCTTCCGCCTGCACGGCTCAGACACAGCTTCAAAAAGAATCGGCATAAGTCGAAAAAAACTTCGACAGGCAGAGTCCGCGGACTCGAAGGCGGGAACCGGCCTTCTCGATGCTGCCGTTGCCGGTTCCGCTTCTCGTGGAGGCGACGCCTGTGAAGAGGGCTTTCCAGGCTGTCAGAACTGCAGCGTGAGTCTCAACAGGATGAGGCGCTCAGGATAGATCACAGGGTTCGAGGGATCCGTGTCCTGAAAATTGAATCCTTCGTCCAGCAGGTTTCGTGCCTCGAGAGTAATCAGGCCGAATCTTTTGGGAAGTCGATATCCGAGAACGGCATCCAGTACGAAGAACTGGTCACTGCCCGGACGGAATCCTGATAACGGATTCCCGTACTCGCCTTTCTGGTCGACGTAGGTGGCCCGGAATCCGGCCAGAAGCCCCGAACGGTGGAAAAGGTTGATGCCGAGAGGGATCCGGTGAGTCTTGATCTCAACGAAGTCCTCCGTACCCGCAAATCCCCCTTCCCTGTCGAAGCGTTCAAACTGGTATTCCGCCGAAAGAGCGAGCCAGTCTTGGGGTGTCCAGTAAAAATAGGCACGGGCCAACTGCTCCCTCCAGTCCTCTTCCAGGGTGAGGAGCACAGGCCCCGAACTGACATAAGGGACCTCCAAGTCTCGTCTTGAAAGCTCCACGCCCCCAAACAGCGAAGAAGTGATCTTCTGATCGATGCCCGCACCATAACGCCATGATTCGGTACCGTCGGCATCGTCGAAATACTGGTTAAAACCCGCCACCTGTGTGGGTTCCAGCGTTTGATCCTGGATGAGGGGCCTTTTCAACACTCGAAATGCCGCTCCCCGCAGCGTTGTGCCCGAAATGGGGGACCAGGTCACTCCGAACTTCGGATTGAATTCGTCCTTGCGGTCGATTTCATCGAAAAAGTCTCCGCTTCCTCCGATCACCCACGTAATATTACTGGGATAGTGGATGAGCGAATAGATGTACATGTTGGCGTTCCTGACGGCGATGTCGGATTCCGGCGGAAAGCCCGGCAGGTTGGTCGTCGATTTCTGGTTTCCTCCGAGATAGCCCGCGCCGCTGACGAGATGAAAATTCGAGGAACGGAACAGGTGCTGCACTTCCGCCATGTACCCTTCGATGTCCGTGGAGAGGAACCTGTTGGGAAAGATCTTTGACAGGGGGGGCGGGAAGATGTTGGTCGAGTCGTCGCTCAGGTTGCGGTAGATGAATGAAGCAAGCAGATCGGAACCGGGAGAAAAGGAATGGCGAAACCCGAAACGCCCCGATTCCATCCTCTCGTTCTGCCTGATGGTCGGGAGGTAGTCATCCGGATCGAACCTCAGAGACAGGTCGCCTTTTTCGGATTCCGAGTACCTGAATTCCCCCTGTACGCTGGTGGCGGGAGACAGGCTCGCCTGGGCAAAGACGTTGTAAAGGTCCTGCACGAGGTCGTTGTTTCTCCTGAATCCGTCCGTCTCATAGTGATATTGTCCCAGGCTGTAGGACATCCTTCCCCATACTCCGCTCTGGATGACCTCGTCTCCGAAGGTGCTGTTCCCGCCGGCGATTGCGCTTGTCTGGAGTGCGAGTCGGTCCCGGTTGAACAGGGTGGTGTATTCGTTGAAAGAAAGGTCCGAAGGACCGGCCCCCTGGAGGATAAAAGACCTGCTTTGAGCGAGCCGGGGCTGCACGGGATAGATATTGACCGGTTGCAGAAGCTGGGACTGCAGAATTTCACTGACTCTTGCGATCTCGTGGCGAGGCAGGGACGCATAGGAATCAGCCAGAAACCTGTGTGCTGAATGGCTCGACGGATCCACGCTGAGAGACCTGGAAGCCTCTGCGAAGGCCAGCTGCCCGAATCCCAGGTCGTCATACACGCGGGCAAGGCTCGCACCGCGCGCGGCCAGGTCTTCGTCCAGCTGAAGCCGGGACCTGTACACCGCCCTGTTGTCGTTCAAAGCCATGGACTGCTGCAGGTCCTTCAATGCCTCGACAGGGCGGTTGACGGTCTGTTTGAGGATTGCGTCGTAGAACCACGGGGTAGGATCCCTGGGGTCCAGCTCCTTTGCAATGGTGAGCTGCTGCCCGGCTTGTTTTTCCCGTTTTTCTTCGAAGTAGGCCTTGCCCAGGTAACTGCGCAGAAGAGAGTTGGCGGGATCGAGACCCACGGCGATTTCAATCTCGATACGCCCCTCTTTCAGGTCTCCCTCCCTGATCTTGGCCAGGCCGAGGCCGAGCCGGGGCAGGGGGTCTGCCTGGTCCATGCGGATGGCTTTCCGGAAGGCGTTCTTGGATTCCTTGATATCGATGCGTGCCAGGTAGGCGAACCCGAGTACCGTCTGGGTGCGAGAGAGTTCCGGGTTGAGATCGGCCGCTCTTTGAGCCGCATCCAGGGCACCGTTCAGGTCTGCGACACAGAGGCGCAATTCGGCCAGCCTTGCCCAGGCGAGAGCGTTTGTCGGTTCGAGTCTGACGGCCTCATCCAGGTTTTCCATGGCGCCCTTGAGATCGAAATGCGCCTGCAGGGCATAGGACAGGGCAATGCGGGGTACAGGGGAAGCGGGATCGAGGGAAATCGCTCTCTGAGCGAGTTCAAGGGCCTCATTCTTGCGGTTTCGAGTCAGGGCGATGACGGACTGCAGCGCTGCAGCCTGTCCATTCGAGGGATCAAGTGCCAGCGCCGCCTGGATCTCCACATTGGCGGAGCCCGTGTCGCCGACCGTCAGGTACAGCGCCGCTCGAATGATGCGCAATCTCGGATCGGCCGCATCTGCCGGAGCCTTTTCCAGGCTGGAGAATGCCGAAGCCAGGTCGCCCCGCCGGTAGAATTCGACGGATCTGCGCAACATGGCTTGCAGGCTGTCCGGGGGATCGGGAGAGAAATCATCCGGCTGGTAATGGATCACCGGCGGATAATAAAGAGCCCACTGCACGGCGTCTCTGGGCTGCAGGACCGTGCGAAGCATGGGCGGCTGGCTAGCCTGTGCCGACAGGGACTGACCCCTGGTGATGGATAGGCTCCCAAGATCGTTGGCTGCCGCGACTTTCCCTTCAAAGACGGTGACTATCGTCTGTTCGTGGTCTACCTGCACAAGGAATTCGGTCCCCTCGACATTGGCGTTCACATACGGAGTGAACACCTCCAATGCCCGGGGGAAGCGGCTGAAAAACATGGCCGCTCCCGAGAGAATCTTGAACAGGGAAGTCTCCTTCTTTTCCACGCCGAGAAACGCTACGGACGTTCCCTGTTCCAGGCGCACAAAGGTGTTGTTGTGCAGGAGAAGCCCCGCGCGGCCCTGTTGTCCGACACGAATCATGTCTCCTTGAAAAAACGTATCGTCCAGTTCCACTCGAACCCACTCCCTGTAATCTCCCCTCCTGACCTGGACGTCTCCCTGCACCGACACCGCCCTGGCCATCCAGTCTTCCCGCTGTTCAGCGGCGTGACTTCCCAGGGGAAAGAGGCAGCACAACGAACACACAAACAGAAACAACATCAAAGCCGCTTTTGATCGCATCGTTATTCCATCCGTTTCCACCTGTTCACCTGTACGTTGAATCGGGCCGCCTTTCCGACAAGACGGAGACTGCCTGTCGAGGGCATTTTCAACGGCCTGCTACGACTTCCCCATGTGGATGAACCCATTCCATGCAGGATCGGGAGGTTCGACGGAAAAGCTCCGGCACAGCCTGAGATAAAAAAGGGACGGGCCGTCGTTTTCCCGGATCCTGAGGCACTGGTTGAACAAGCCGGCCGCTTCGCTCCATGACCTGCGGCTGAAGGCATCCATGGCCTCGGCAAAGACTGCACACAGGTCTCTCTGCGGCGGGCTCGATTCCTCCGCGCTGCATATCAACTCGTGGACCTCCACGGCTTTCGATTTTCCCGCGACCAGGAAAGCGCCGAGTCCCCTCGTGAGAAACATGTCCACCTGGTGGAGAACCTCCGAGGACAGGAGTATCTGTGTTCCAAGTTCCTTGTTGAGTCCTTCCAGCCTTGCGGCGGTGTTCACTGCGTCTCCGACGGCACGGTACTCGTAGTGATCCATTCCTCCGACGTTGCCCAGAGTCACGGGCCCGCAGTGGAGGCCCATGCGTGTCGGGAGGCGAAATTCCCCGGACTGCCTGTTGAAGCGTGACACGGCCCTGGCGACATCGACGGCCGCCATGCAGGATTTTACCTGGAGTCGGATGTCCGGGTTGGGGCCTGCCCAGATCGCCATCATGGAATCCCCGATGACGTCCGTTATGATTCCTCCATGTTTCCTGACCGGCTCGAAGATGGTCTCATAGTACCTGTTCATGAACTGGCTCAGCTCCTCGGGGTCGAGCTGTTCCGACAGAGCGGCGTACTGCTCCCCGTCGCTGCACAGGACCGACCCGAAAACCGGTTTCGAGGATCTCGTGATTTCATCCGCTCCCTTCGAGAGCCGTTCGACAACATCCTCGGGCACAAAGTACCTGAACGCCGTTCGAATGTTCTGACGTTCACGGGCGGCTTCCAGGTATTTCCAGATCAAAGTGCCGAAGAATGCCACAGGGGTTTGTACAAGCAGCGGGACCGCTATGTGAAACCATCTGGCCGTGCCTGCAAACTGATGATATGCCGCCATCGTATAAAGGCCCGCCAGCAGGATGATACTCATCGTCGAGGCCGCTGTGGCGAGATAATGGCAGACGGCGGCCACAAGAAACGCCCAGGACACCATCACGATAATTGGGTAAGGGAGCGGCAGCGGCCGGACGGGTATGTCTTCGACCAGGTTTCCAAAGGCCGTTGCGGCGATTTCGACTCCACTGATGTCCAGTCCCGCCGGCTGGGAGAAGACCGTATGGAACCCGTCCTTCTGTTCCATCTCCAACGACCCGGACAGGCCGATGAAAACGGCTTTCCCTCGTATATCCGGGGCAGGCTGTGTCAAAGAATCCGGATATTCGGGCGAATCGATCATCCGGTGGAAGGGGACGGTGGTGATGGTGCCGGGAGGTCCGTAAAAATTGAGTACCATGCTGTCCGGCCCATCATACATGCGGATGAGGGATCTGAGGATTTTCCGCCGGTATGCTTCCGCGGGAGGGGCATCGCCGCCGTTCAGATCAGCCAGCATCCTGTCGGCCAGGCCGGGGTTTTCAGTGAAGATCTCCCTCAATGTTCGAGTCAGGCTCGTGACGGCATGGTTTGCCAGGATCTCATCCCTGTCCAGCGGGAGCCCTGAAAGCGCGTCAGGCAAATGCCTGCCGATGAGCGACCGGAAATTACCGTAGACATCGAGGGCGAAAACCTGGAACATTGCAACGGGCAGGGTCGGCTCATCACCGGCGTCGGTTTTAAAGAGCCAACACTGGTTGACTCGAAGGGGAATCCTGGGGAGCGGAAAGGGGGCGGAAGCTGCGGCCGATTCTGCAAGAACGGGTATGGGCGGCACAAGCCTCTGAACGTAGATCTCTCCCTTCTGTTGTCCGCCGGCTTCGGCCACCGGCAGGACTTCCTTCCGAAATGCCTCGCAGAGCACGACGTTGCGAGCCCTGGCCAGCGCATCCGCAAGTTGAGAATCTTCCTGCTCGGAACGAGCATTGTGGAACGTCATGTCGAAGCCGACAGCCGCCGCTCCCTGTCCTGAAAGCCGGTCGACCAGGCGGGCATGCACATCCCGTGGCCACCTGTCCGGGTTGCGCGGCACTCCCAGGCGATCCGCTGAAATTTCGTCGATGCTCACCACGGTGATTTCAGGCGGGGCGGGTCGAGCCCCTCTCAGGTTGAAAAGCAGGTAAAGCCCCAGGCTTTCTTCCAGGTCCATCCCGGGATGGGAGAAGGTGACCAGCAGACCCAGCAGGGCTGTAAGCAATCCCATCATTGCAGGCCTGGGCACGCCGGTCATCGTTGCTCCTTGGAATTCATGGAGAGATGAAGACGTTCTCTCTGTGATCCGTTGTCAAAGTAACACGACTTTGTTACGCGAGAGATCTACCAGTCGATTCAGAAGCAGCGCTGTGCCTTCAAAAGAACACTCAGTCAAAGGAGCCTTGAAGATTCCGATATGGACAAGAAATTCTGCAATTGCCAGTCCCTTTTTGGGATATATGATTATGCCAATTCAGATTTTATTTCAATACACTTGATCCAGAAAAAAATCGTTTGCGCATGAGACAGGTCTTCCAGGAACGAATGACCCTCAACAACAGGCAATCTTATGCCGATCGCCTGGCAGCAGCCGACCGAGGCTGCCGGAAGGCAGGCAGGCCTTTGCCTGCAGCTGAGATTTGGGCTTCATCAATAAAACGTGTACCTCCGGTATTCTTCATGCATCCGATGCTTTTGCGGGAATGACGTTGCTGCTGAAATGACGTTGCTGCGGGAATGAAAGGAAATGAAAGCGGGGCTTCCGATCCTGCATGAGCGGATTCCCGGGATGAACCGGTCCGCTCACGGGAATTTCGTTGATGGTTTCAAGCGGAAAGAGCGAACAGGAATGCGCGCAGTGAAAAGGCGGCTCCAATGCCTCCCATCAGGACCATGCCGCCGTAGAAGGCCCATTTAAGTTTTCGTTCCCGGATGACCAGGGATACCGCGCCGACGACCAGGCAGAGCTGCAGGAAGAGGACCGCGATGTCGAACACGTCGCCTGCCCGGCCAAGAGCTTCCAGCCTTTTTTCATATTCCCTTGCACCGACGATCCGGCCCAGTTCGCCGTCGAGTTCCTGGACCCAGTTTTCTCTGCCGACCACTTCGGATCCGAGCAGAAGCTCTCTCTTTTCCATCTTGTAACGCTCGATTTCCTTATCGAGTTTCTGCACGTGGTGCTGAAGGTTCGAAAGCTCCTCCTCCCTGATGGCCCCGGAGGTCATGAGGGTCAGAATCAGGTCCCGCTGTCCTTCCACCAGGCTCTGTTTGACACTTTTGGCCTGGTACCATGCATAGACATTGGCCTTCGCATTGGTTCCGATGATTTCTTCGTCGCCGTACTTTCCGGCTCCAAGATCCGTCATGGCCAGGAGAGCTGCAAAGACGGCAAGTGCGAGAGCTGCGAAGATTTCAAATCTTCTGCCGGAGCCGTTATCCTCCGGTTCAAAGGATGGAATTTCCACCAGTGTGTCCTCCCTCGTCAGATGGTTCGACCGAAACTGCCGCACATGGGTTCGTCCATGCGAGTGACACTCCGTTGATCCGGCCGGATAGCTTATTCGGTGACGCCTGAATGTCAAAGGTCGTTAAAAGCCTTGTGCAGCTCGATGAAGTAATTTTCCGGGAACGGGGGAGTCCGTTTTCGGGAATGTGCACCGAGGCGAAGAGTTTCATGCGGCGGCACGCGATTTGTCTCGAAAGGAAGTGCGAATTGCGCCCCAAACCAGAGATATTCCGCAGGGTGAGTGTCCCTCCGATCACGGTGCCATGCGGCGTGTTCGATATCCCGACGAATGAGGGATAGTCCGCCGGGAGCATTCCAGGATGTCTCGTTTGCCGGATGAACCAAAATTGCTCTTGACATTGGAATGCGGTTTCCGTTACAAGATGCATAACGAGAAGGAGAAGTCCGTGCAAGGATACGACCGCAACGACAAGCAGGCATGTTTCTGGCGCTGGTGGTGGAAGGCTGGCAGGAGGGAGTGCTCCGACCTGACCCGGACTTGCTGATCCATCAGCTTGTTTGAATGATATAGGGACCGTGGGCCACTCCTGGCCCACGGTTCTTTTTTTTGGTTAAAAAGGGGACTGTGGGAAAGACCTCCCGCAAGTCCCCTTTTTTTTGTGCGGTGTGGAAATGATGCAGTGAGGAGAGCCATCGGGCTCGATGCAACGGGGGAGAGAGCGATGCTGGTGGTAATGGACAAGAAAGCGACGGCTGAACAGGTTGACGCGGCCGTTGCCTTGATCGAATCGAGAGGGTACACGGCGCGCCCGATACCCGGGGGACAGCGTGTGGCCATATGCATTCTTCACAACCACGGTCCGGTGGATGCATCTGTGTTTCTGGGGCTGCCGGGAGTGAAGGAAGCCATACCCGTGACACACCCGTATAAGCTTGTGAGCAGGGAACTGCAGCCCGAGGACAGTGTGGTCGATGTGCGGGGCGTGCGTATCGGAAACGGGCATCTTACCGTCATGGCCGGTCCTTGCGCGGTGGAGAGCGAGGAACAGGCGCTGACGATCGCTCGACTCGTGAAGAAGGCGGGTGCGCACCTGTTCAGGGGCGGGGCGTTCAAGCCGCGAACTTCGCCCTATGCCTTCCAGGGTCTTGGCGAGGAAGGATTGAAGATCCTGGCGAAGGTGCGCGAGGAGACCGGGATGCCCGTGGTCACGGAAGCCATCGATCACGAGGTGTTCGATCTGGTCGAGGAATACGCCGATGTCGTGCAGATCGGCGCGAGGAACATGCAGAATTTCAGCCTGCTGCGCCGTGCCGGCCGTTCTGACAAGCCGATTCTGCTGAAGAGGGGGCTGGCCGCCACCATCGAAGAATGGCTGATGGCTGCGGAATACATCATGGAAGGGGGAAACACGGGAGTCATCCTGTGTGAAAGAGGGGTTCGGACCTTCGCACATCACAGCCGCAATACCCTGGATCTTTCCGCCATTCCAGTGGTCCGCAAGGAAAGCCACCTCCCGGTGATAGTGGATCCGAGTCATGCCGCCGGGCGGCGCAACCAGGTCATTCCACTCAGCCGGGGAGCCGTCGCCGTCGGTTGCCATGGACTCATGGTGGAGGTGCACCACCAGCCCGAGCGTGCTTTGAGCGATGGTGCGCAGTCGCTCTTTCCCGAGCAGTTCGAGGATCTGCTGCGGCAGATCAACTCGATTTTCGAGGTCTACTGCAGAGCGAACGGCTGTGGAGAATGACCGGCGATACGGATTGAATCAACGTGCTTTCATTACAAGGTGGAAATAATGAATCTAAACCTGTACCCCGATAAGAGCGAGTTTCTGAAGCTGGCGGAACGTGGGAACCTTGTGCCGGTGTATCTCGAGATCCTGGCGGACACAGAGACCCCCCTGTCGATGCTGGCCAAGATCTACAGAGGAGAGGGGCCGGTCTTCCTGCTCGAAAGCGTCGAGGGCGGCGAGCGCTGGGGAAGATACAGCTTCCTGGGAATGTCGGCGCGTTCCACTGTCCGGGTGTTTAGAGAAACGGTCGAGGTGGAAAACGGGAACCGCCTGGAGACGATACCTCACCACGGCGACCCGCTTGCGGTGCTTCGATCCCTGACGGCAGCTTTCAGACCCGTGGCGGTTCCAGGGCTTCCCAGGTTCTGGGGGGGGATGGTGGGGTTTCTGACCTACGAGGCCGTTTCCTTCTTCGAGTCGATTCCCGTCTATCTGCCCGAGCAAACCCCGCTGGCTCATTTTGTTGTACCCGAACAGCTGTTCATCTTCGACAACGTTCGCCACACACTGACGCTGGTCGCCTATGGCTTCCTGGGGGAAGACAGCCCTGAACAGGTGTACGGGGAGGCTCTGGCGCGCCTGCGTGAAATGCATGACCTGCTGGCCATGCCGATGCCTGAACGCAGGACGGGTGTCAGGTCACCGGTCCGCATGGAACCGGTTGTCGACCCGGAATCCTTCCGATCCCAGGTGGCGAGAATAAAAGAATACATCACCGAAGGAGATGTCATCCAGGCGGTGATTTCCCAGCCCTTCGTCTGTTCGCCTCCCCCCGACCCCTGGTCCCTCTACCGGGCGCAGAGGTACATCAACCCCTCGCCTTATCTTTTCTTTCTGCATCTGGGTGACACCGTGCTCGTCGGATCGTCTCCCGAAACCATGGTCCGTCTTGAAAACGGCATCGCCACGCTGCGCCCCATCGCCGGAACGCGGCCCCGAGGCAGAACGGAGCAGCAGGACCGGCTTCTTGCGGACGAACTTCTCCAGGACCCGAAGGAAAGGGCCGAGCATCTCATGCTGGTCGATCTGGGGCGAAACGACCTGGGCCGGGTGGCCGAGGTCGGTTCTGTCCAGGTGACCGACCTGATGGTTGTGGAGCGTTATTCCCACGTCATGCACCTGGTTTCGAATATCACGTGTGACCTGGACAAGGGCCTGGATGCCTGGGATCTCCTTCGGGCCACATTCCCCGCCGGGACACTTACGGGAGCGCCCAAGGTGCGTGCGATGGAAATCATTGCGGAACTGGAAACGGAGCCCAGGGGGCCCTACGGAGGGGCCATAGGCTACGTTTCATTCACGGGGAACATGGACCTGGCCATCACCATTCGTACGGCCTGCATCACCAACGGGCAGCTCACGGTAAGAGCCGGCGCAGGGATAGTAGCCGATTCCGATCCCGAGAAGGAACGGCAGGAAACCGTCAACAAGGCCAAAGCCATCCAGAGAGCCCTGCAGTTGATCGAGCGCAGCAGGGAAATCTTTGGGCGGGAAGAGCAACCATAAGAAAGATGGAGGCGGCCATGATTGCTGTAATCGACAATTATGATTCCTTTACCTATAACCTGGTGCAATATTTGAAAATGCTTGGTGCTGAAGTTCGAGTGGTTCGCAACGATGCTGTTACGGTCGAGGAGGTGCGCGGCTGGAATCCTCGGGGTATTGTCATTTCTCCCGGACCGTGCAGACCGGAGGATGCGGGGATATCCATACCCCTGATCCGGGCCTGTTCCGGAAAAGTACCCATCCTGGGTGTCTGCCTGGGGCATCAGGCGGTTGCTGCGGCATTCGGAGGAAGTGTGGTGAGAGCGAAACGACTGATGCATGGGAAGGTCTCGACCGTGACAGCCGACGGACGGACTCTCTATTCCGGGATAAGAAGTCCGTTCCAGGCCATGCGTTACCATTCCCTCGCTGTTGCCGCCGAAGACCTTCCGGATTGCCTCGAGGTAACGGCTGAAGCGGAGGACGGAGAAATCATGGGAATCCGGCACCGGGACCATCCCACCGAAGGGATCCAGTTTCACCCGGAATCCATTATGACTCCCGTGGGTAAGCGATTACTGCGCAACTTTCTTGCGGGAATCACAGGGCAGAGAGGAGGCAACGGTCAATGATGCAGGAGAGCCTGAAGAAGATCATACGTCGTGAGGATCTCGATGAATCGGAAATGTCCGACGTGATGGATGAAGTCATGTCCGGGGGTGCCACCGATGCCCAGATCGGAGCACTCATGGCGGCTCTTGCCACCAAGGGGGAGACCTTTTCGGAGCTGGCCGGGGCCGCCAGGGCCATGCGGCGCAGGGCGACGAAGGTCCAGACTACGGCAGACACGGTGGTGGACACGTGTGGAACGGGAGGAGACCATTCGCAGACCTTCAATATCTCCACCACCACCGCATTTGTGGTTGCCGGATGTGGAGTGTCCGTCGCCAAGCACGGAAACCGGTCCGTGTCGAGCAGGTGCGGGAGCGCCGACCTGCTCGAGGCACTGGGGGTCCGGCTGGATGTTGGCCCCGAGGTTGTCGAAGAGGCGATACAGGAGGTGGGAATCGGCTTCCTTTTTGCACCGCTCTTTCATGGAGCCATGAAGCACGCTGCCAAAGCCAGAAAGGAAGTGGGAATCCGATCCGTGTTCAACATGCTGGGGCCTCTCACCAATCCGGCCGGCGCCAACTGCCAGTTGCTCGGAGTATACAAACCCGAACTTACCGAAATGTTCGCCCAGGCTCTCCGCCTGCTCGGCAGCCGGAGAGCCTTCGTCGTCCACGGACACGACGGGCTGGACGAGATCACGGTCTGCGCTCCCACGCGCGTTTCGGAGCTGAAGGACGGACTGATCCGCACCTATGATATCACTCCCGGGCAGCTGCTGGGCAGAGTTGCCGAGGAACGCGACCTTGCGGGTGGGGGACCGGAGGAAAACGCCCGCATCACCAAGGCCATCCTCGATGGAGAGAAAGGTCCAAGGAGAGACGTGGTGCTGCTGAATGCCGCCGCCGCCCTCATGGCCGCCGGTGTGGCGAGGGATTTCGCTCAAGGCATTGCGCAGGCGGAAATCGCCATCGACACCGGGGCGGCCAGGGCGAAGCTCGATGGACTTGTCCGGTTCACCGGCGAAAACGGGTGATGTGCGCACGGTACCCTTCTGAAAAAACGGGTCGACGGGCGACTTGGGTACGCACCCGCCTCGATGCAGGTGGAAAGACACCTGCGGCCGGTGACGACGCCAAACTTAGAGACCTGCGCAGGAGATGGGAATTTCCATGGCGGATATTCTGACGAAAATACTCGATACAAAAAGACTGGAAGTGGAGGACGCCCGGAGGAGAGTTCCCGAGGAATCCCTGGAGGTTCTTGCCGAATCGGCACCAGGGCGAAGAGGATTCCTGGAAAGGCTCTCGCGACCGGGCCCGGGCGGCGTGAATATCATTGCCGAAATCAAGCGCGGTTCGCCATCCCTGGGAACCATCCTCGATAACCTCGATCCAGAAAACCTGGCACGCTGTTACGAGCACGGGGGGGCTGCCGCGCTGTCCGTGCTGACAGACCGTACGTACTTCCAGGCAGCAGCGGGAGACCTGGCTAGGGCACGCGCCGCCGTTCGGCTGCCTGTCCTGAGGAAGGACTTCATTGTCTCCACCTATCAGGTCTATGAATCAGCGATCATGGGAGCGGATGCAGTGCTGCTTATCGTGAGAGCCCTCTCCCCCGCACTCCTCCAATCCTGCCTGGATCTGTGCGGAAGACTCAACCTGGATGCCCTTGTAGAGGTGCATTCTGAAGAAGAACTGGATCTGGCGTCCGAGGCGGGCGCACGAATCATCGGCATCAACAACCGCGACCTGGCCACTTTCCGTACGGATATCCGGAAGTCCGTCAACCTGGCAAGAAAACTTGTTCCCGGCCAGACAGCCGTTGCAGAAAGCGGCATTCATGAGCGTGCGCAGGTGGAAACGCTGCTCGATGCAGGAATCCGTAATTTTCTCATTGGAGAGAGCCTGGTCAGGTCGGTCGATCCGTCCGCCTTCCTGCGGTACCTTTGTGGTCTGCCGGTCGACCATGATCCGGGATTCAAGGGAAATCCAGGTTCGAACACCCCCTGAATAATGAATCATTCATTTATCGAGAAGGACGGGTTTTCTCTCATGCACATTATTTTTTGGAATACAATATTTTATGACTATGTAACAAATTTTTGTGATAATGGAGTTATCTTGTGAAAGGAATTGGAGGTCGATCCGATTCGAGGCTGCCTGATTCGAGGGGTGTCTCTCCCCAGGTCAAGATCTGCGGGCTTACGAGTGCTGATGAAGCCGCAGCCTGTGCCGAACTGGGGGCTCATGCCGTAGGCTGTGTGTTTTACCCTCCAAGCCCACGCTTTGTAAGCGATCGAACAGCGAGGGAAATTTGTGAACGCCTGCCTTTGGGGGTGAGCGGTGTGGGGGTTTTCGTGAATGCGGGGTTGCCGGAGATCCTGGAAAAGGTGAAAGGCTGTGGTCTGAAGGCGGTCCAGTTGCACGGTCAGGAGTCGAACGAGCTTGCGGGGGAGCTCCAAAAACTTGGGATTGTGGTCATAAAGGCTTTTTTCCAAAAGGGAGATCCGCCCCTGGAGTCCGCGGGAGAATATGATGTGTCGGCGTATCTTTTTGAATGCGGAGGCGGGCTTTTGCCGGGTGGCAATGCACTCGCCTGGGATTGGGGCGCGGCTCATCGTCCGGCAAATGAAACTCCCGTGATCCTGGCGGGCGGACTTACGGTTGGAAACGTTGCACAGGCCATAGAACTGGCTTCCCCCGATGCGGTGGACGTCAGCTCCGGGGTTGAACGGATTCCGGGCAGGAAGGATATGGACAAGGTGAAGGTGTTCTTGGAAACAGTGGCCCGGAGCGGCTGTTCCGGTGAGCCGAGGAGGATATTCCGATGAGAATGGAAGGGCATGCAGCTTACGATTTCAAACGGCAGCAGGGTGCGGGAGCGTTTCCGGACGGTCGAGGTCATTTCGGTGCATTTGGGGGCCGGTACGTGGCAGAGACTCTCATGCCGGCGATTCTTGAACTGGAAACAGCGTACAGGCGGATTGCGGCAAGAGAGGATTTCCAGGCGGAGCTGGGAAAGCTTTTGCGGGATTATGCCGGGCGCCCGACGCCTCTTTTTCCTGCCGGGCGTCTGAGCAAGAAGATCGGCGGAGCGTCCATCTATCTGAAAAGGGAAGACCTGGCTCACACGGGGGCACACAAGATCAATAATACCCTGGGCCAGGCGCTTCTCGCCCGGTGGATGGGAAAGAAGAAGGTCATAGCTGAAACGGGAGCAGGGCAGCACGGAGTGGCAACGGCCACGGCGGCTGCATTGTTCGGTATGGAATGCAAGGTTTTCATGGGTACGGAAGATGTCCGTCGCCAGGCGGCCAATGTGCAGCGCATGCGGCTTCTCGATGCGGAAGTCGTGCCCGTGGCATCAGGGACGGGCACGCTGAAGGACGCCATGAATGAAGCTCTCCGCTACTGGGTTTCGGCGGTGCGGGATACCTTCTACATCATCGGCTCGGTAGCCGGGCCTCATCCGTATCCGATGATGGTCCGCGATTTCCAGCGCATCATTGGAGACGAAACCAGGTCCCAGATCCTCGAGGCGGAAGGGCGCCTTCCGGATGTCCTCGTGGCTTGTGTGGGAGGGGGCAGCAACGCCATGGGGCTTTTCTTCCCGTTCCTGGAAGACGCAGTGGAGATGATCGGAGTGGAAGCCGCCGGTCTGGGGATTTCAACGGGAAAACATGCGGTTACACTGGGAGCGGGGTCCGTCGGAGTGCTCCATGGTTCCAAGTCTTATGTATTGCAGGATGCGGACGGCCAGATCCTGGAGGCGCATTCCGTATCCGCGGGCCTCGATTATCCCGGCGTCGGCCCCGAGCACGCCTTACTGAAGGAAACAGGCAGGGTGCGCTATGAATCGGTCGAGGACGGAGCCGCCCTGGCGGCCTTCAAGGAACTCTGTGCCATGGAGGGGATCATCCCGGCCCTGGAAAGTTCACACGCGCTGGCTCATGCCTTCATCGAGGCTCGAAAGCGCTCCTCGTCGGACCTGATCGTCGTCAATCTTTCGGGGCGTGGAGACAAGGACCTAGGGATCGTGTCCGGATTCGGGGCGGGTGGGGAGTGACCGTGAGATCCAACGTCGATGTGCCGCCCTTGCGAAGGCGGGGACGGTGGGGCAGGACGATAACCAATGACATGGAAGAGAAAGCCATGAACAGAATAGAATCTTGTTTCAAAGGATTGAATGCCAGGGGGGAAAAGGCGCTTGTGGGCTTTGTAACGGCCGGAGATCCTTCCATAACCGAGTCGATCCGCATCATCCGGGCGATGTGCGAAGCGGGGCTGGACATCTTGGAACTGGGAGTCCCCTTTTCCGATCCAACGGCCGATGGCCCGGTGATCCAGAGATCTTCCGGGCGCGCACTCAAAGCGGGAATCACCCTGGCCCGGGTCCTGGAAATAGCCGAGGACCTGCGCCGGTCGACCGACATCCCTATCGTGATCTTCAGTTACTACAACCCGATCCTGGCGTATGGAGGAGATCGCTTTTACAGGGATGCAGCGGCTGCGGGAGCGGACGGAGTCCTCATCGTCGATCTTCCTCCCGAGGAATCCGATGAATTGACTGGGACCTGGCCGGGAAAGGACCTGGCTTTCATCCGCCTTGTCGCCCCGACGACCCCCCACGAACGAATGGCAGCAATCGCCCGGGGAGCTGCGGGATTCCTTTACCTGGTTTCCATGACAGGGGTTACGGGAAGCGGCGGACTGGACCTGCATGAAATCTCGGGCGTCGCAGGCCGCCTCAAAGCCTGTTCCGACGGTACGCCGGTCTGCGTGGGTTTCGGAATCTCCACCGCCGACCAGGTGCGTTCTATTGCGTCCTTCTCAGACGGCGTTGTGGTGGGAAGCGCCTTCGAGCGCCTGATCGAGGATCATCTCGACGATCCGGACCTTCCAGCCAGGATGGCCGGGATGGTGAAGGTCCTGAAAGATGCCACCCGATAAACGCATGCCGTCCTCTTCACCGGTGGTCTCAAAGGTGAGAAAGAAAGATCGGCACAGACAGTCGGGTTGCCTCGGCAAGTCGAAAAAACCGGCGCGATCCGGCCTGCTGAAAACCTGTACGCAGGCCGGATCGCGGCATGGTTCGGCATGCCCGGGAACTTATTCGGTCTTCGATCAGGCCGCCGGCCGGCATCTTTGTGAGGCCGAAAGCCCGGCGGGATGAAGTCACACCTTATTAGACTTCGGTTCCTGGTTAATGAGGATTATCCGCCTTGGATTTCTTCCTGTCCGGTCCCATTTTATAAAAAAAGGTTACGATGATAACAACTAAGACTCCAGCCATGATGTAATCGTAGAATTCCACCGGTCTCACCTCCTTCAATGAATGCAACGCACAACACAACAATGTGGACAAAAAGACCGTTCGCGGCCCGGCCGGGCAGCCCGGCCCTGAACGGCGTATGAAAGCCGGTTGATTCCAATCCGCCCGGAAGAAGGAAAGCACCCCGGTGTACCTCCGAATTCCGGTTGCATGTTGACACATTCGGTTCATTTTATTAGAATTTTGTCTCTCTGCCGCCGCTGCACCGGGGCGAATCTGTGCAAGTTGTGCCTATGTCAACATTTTCATGTTATTTATGTTATATTATGTTGTGGAAGTCAACAATAAAGTGTGCGTAGAGGCTTGTTTTTTTGGAGGGAGGAATGGTATCGCTTGGAGAACGGCTCGAAAGTCTGAGAGGCGGTCATTCTATAGCGGAATTCGCGGAGATGTTCGGAATTCACAAGAACACGTACACGAATTATGTGAAAAGAAAGAATGCTCCGGATTCGAAGTTCATCACTTCAGTGTGCCAGAAGTTCGGTGTGAACGCCAACTGGCTGCTGATGGGTGTCGGCCCCAAATTCCTCGACAAGCACGGTATACATCCCGATGACACCATGGAGTATCCGGGCGAAGAACGATTCGTCATGATCCCGCTGATCGAAACCTGGATAACGGACCGGGAAGGGGAGATCATACACGACGGCGTGGTAGACTATCTTCCTTTCAGCAGGGGCTGGTTCAAAACGGTTATTTCTGACGGCGATCAGGACCGGCTGAAATTCTTCATTCTCACGCGGGTTCGCAGTGATTCGATGTCTCCCACCATCAATCGCGGCGATATTATACTGCTCGATACATCCAGGGATGTGAGAACCTTCGTCCGAACAGGGGATATCTTCCTGGTGAGGCTTCCCGACGGGGAGCGGGCTCTCAAGAGGGTGGCGGTCTGTTCGGAGGAAGGCTTTTGCAGAGTGGTTTTCTTTTCGGACAATGTGATTCAGCACCAGCCTGTCGAGTTCAGAGTGGAATCCACGGAAGAGATACACCGTTTTCTGCTGGGGCGCGTGCGCTGGATGAACAGGGAGTTTTGAGGGTCGCTTTACTGCGTGGCCGTAGCGGGGAATGCATGATAGAATAAGAGGGAACGAGAGTCGCGCGTACGGGGGTGAGTTTCCCGCCAGCGTGCTTATGCGTTTCAATCCGGAGGGAGAGAGAATGTTCTTCTTCATAGGGGGAGTACAGCCCAGGACGGTAACCCTGGACGACACTCCCAGGCTTTGCGCCGCCTGCGGTCTGGCGCAGGCTCGATTGAAGCGTGTGGATCATTACCTGAGCCTGTTCTTTGTGCCGTTGTTTCCGGTGAAGCGTGGAGAACCCGTTCTGGTCTGCGATCGTTGCGGCGCCGTGTCGTCGCCGGACCAATCGAGCGATACCCCTTTTCGTGCAGCGCAACGGCATGTGTGCCCGCGATGCGCAAATTCCGTCGAACCGTCATTTAGGTATTGTCCCCACTGCGGAAGCCGGATATAAGGCAGACTGGCAAGAAACAGATCGCGGGTGAACATGATGAAAAACAGCAAGAAGGTCTTGAATTTTCCGACCGTAGCCGTGCCCAGTATCGAGGATGTGTTTTCCGAGTTTTTGAGAGATCAGCAGAGACGATTGAAGACCAGGACGTTTCATCGCTACGAGGAAGTAATCGATCTTCTGCGCCACTGCCTGAACGGATATGGATACCACGAGTTGGATAATTCTGCCGAAGTGGCGCTGTACGAGAAGCTCTATTTCCAGAAGAACCTGGAGTTCTGCTTCATCTTCGGACCGGATAAGATACTTCCGTCTCTCTCCAATTTCCTCAATTATTTCATGATACGCAAGGTCATGGCCTCGGAGGCTCTGCTGCAGTCCACCGGAACTGTGGCCAAGAAGCTGATCAGGTGGCTGGAGGAGCGAGGATACATCGACAGGGAACAGGCACTGAGGGGAATTCGCATCGCCTCGGAAGCCGCGAGAGAGCTCCCCGCCGCCGAGCGCCTGGCGCGCCTTCTTTATGAATATGCGCAGAATCATGCGCCCCGTTACTGGACCTCGGAACTGGACGACTATTTCACCATCGACACGGTGCACCCGGGAATCCTGATTCTTTCGGGCTCCAGCACTTCGGGAATCGTAGAGGTTCGGGTTCCCAAGGAGATCACCGACCATTGCAGGGTCGGCTGGCAGGTCAACCTGCTTCTGGGAAAGACACGCAACGGATGGTGCATTCTGGAAACGGGGAACGTATATCCCGTGTAAAGGCCTGAGTGTCGGCCTCTGCTTCGCCGGTTTGAATGGACCTGCTGCGGGATGAGGAAGGTTCCCCCGCCGGCGGCGGGGGGATCGGTTTCGATGCCTGCCGCCGCAAGGCGAGAGCATCAGGGGTCCCTATCGTGCCCGATATGCGTCTCAGGCGAGGCAGGAATTGACAAAATCCCAGTGGATCAGCTTTTCGACGAAGGTGGCCAGGTAGTCGGGTCTTCTGTTCTGGTAATCCAGGTAGTAGGCATGTTCCCACACATCGACAACCAGGATGGGCTTGACCCCGTGGGCGATGGGAGTATCTGCGTTGGCGGTCTTGGTTATCTGCAGCTTCCCGTTGTTTAGAACCAGCCACGCCCATCCGCTGCCGAACTGGGTTGCTCCCGCGTTCTTGAATTCCTCGACGAATTTTTCGTAGCTTCCGAAGTCGGCATTGATCTTCTGCGCAACGGCCCCGGTCGGCGGGCCCCCTCCATTGGGCTTCATGCAGTTCCAATAAAAGGTGTGATTCCAAACCTGGGCGACATTGTTGAAGATGCCGGCTTTGGATGCGTCTCCCGCGACCTTCCTGATGATCGATTCCAGATCCTGGTTTTCGAGTTCCGTTCCCGCGATCAGCTTATTGCCGTTGTCGACGTAGGCCTTATGATGTTTTCCGTGATGGAATTCCAGGGTCTTTGCGCTGATGTGCGGTTCGAGAGCGTCTTTTGCGTAGGGTAGATCGGGTAATTGGATAGCCATGTTTCCTCCTTTGATTTTCTCGAAATTTCCGGTGATCACAGGTGCCGGAAGGCACGAAAGAAACGATCCTGCTTCGGTGGTCTGCACCGAAACGAACCGAATATTGCAGGAGAATGAATGCCGGTGTTTCTCCAGGTTCGGTCCTCTCTATCATTAAGCACGGTTTCTGTTAAACTCAACGGTCTTTGAAAAAAATGCGCAGAGCCGGCTCCAGTCGGATGCCTTCGCTCTTTCTCCGGGATCAAGCCAGGGTCCTGTCCAGGCAGGGGTTGAAATAACCGAGTTGAAGGTGCGGAAAGTTTTCCTTGAGCCGGGTGATGAGGTGCCTGATGCCAAGGGTCTTTCCGGGCCGGAAATCAATGGATTTCAGGTACCATTCGGGGTCGATGTTCAGGTTGCGCATCTGGATGAAGTCCGGGTGAGTTTCATCGACGAGTCCGCAAAGGGCCTGGAATTCGTTCACGTCATCGGTGAAGCCCGGAAGGACGAAATAATTGATGGAAGCAAAGGCTCCGTTCGACCTGGCGGAGAGAATGGATGCCTTGACGTCCTCGAAGGTGTAGCCCCGCGGGTTGAAATAGGCGGTGTAGAAGTCTCGACGAGCGCTGTTCAGGCTGACCCGTATGCTGTCGAGGCCCGCTTCACACAGGGCGGCCACTCTTGCGGGAAGGCTCCCGTTTGTATTGAGGTTGACGGTCCCTCTGCCCGTGGCTTTTCTCATGGTGGCAATGGCGGCCCGGATCGTATCGGCCTGCAGAAGGGGCTCTCCCTCGCACCCCTGGCCGAAACTCACAACGGCCCGTGGCGCCTGTTCGAGGTGGGGTATGGCGACGCCGCAGATTTCATCGGGAGTGGGAACGAAGGAGATGCGATCCTGTGTGGCGCAGAGGTCTGTTCGCTCCTGCAGGCTGATGCATCCGAGGCATCGGGCGTTGCATGCGGGGGAGGTGGGCAGGGGGGCTTCCCATCGGTTCATGAAGAGATTCCGAGCGGCCGGGCAGCCGTAGGTGATAGCGCATTTACCCAGGTGCCGAATCAGCCGGTTACGGGATTCGCGGTCCATGCGCCTGCGAGCGTTTCTTTCGATTTGCCGGGGGTCGAAGTGCCTGAGGTCCTGCCTTTCGTCGGAATCGATGCGAAGCCCCGCGGCGACGAACCGGCCGTTCAGCCATCCCACGGCCGTGTACGAAAAAAGGGGCAGCAACCTGGCGTCCGGCTTCGACCGGTAGGCGGCCGTGAAGATCTGGGTGTGTGCGGGTGCCATGAAGGCCGCAACGGCCTGAACCGGTTTTGATGGATCGAAGGGATCCCGGGACAGGACTTCAAATTGCCGTTTCCTGGGATTGTATCCGACGGGGAAACGATCGGGCAGCAGGAAAAGATCGCTGCCTTCAGGAAGAGGCATCCAGTCTTCGGGTTGAATGCGGTGCCACCGTTGTGCGCTGCTTCCCACCATTTCCAGTTCGGGGAAATCGAAAATACGGCCACTGGAGTCGGCATAGACCAGGGCCGGCCTATTCATTGGCGCCTTTGTCCAGGATTTCTCTGAAATTCATGACGCGGGCTCGATTCCGGTCTCCGAAAAGGCAAAGCAGTTCGTCCAGAAATTCGAAGGCGAAATGGGTCATCCGCTGGTGATGAATCATGATCCCCGCCGGTTCCTTTTTCCCGGGAAGGGAACTCAATTCTTCGAGCAGATTGTTGAAGTCGGATTCGGCATCCCTGTTCTTGCGGGTGTGGAGGTCCACGTGGATCTTGAGATTGACCAGGGGAAGAGGAGGCTTGATGCCCCTCGGAAAGGGGCCGGCCAGGGATACGCCGTCGAATTTAAGGTTATGGAGAATCCTGAGGGTGGAGTTGGACAGCCTGTTCCAGGGGGGAGTAAAAACGGATACAAGATGGCTGCCGAACAGGTCCTCCATCTTCTGGCGGCCCTGCCATATATCACGCCACTGCTTTTCGAAAGGGCGCTGCTCTCCGAACTCCGATTTCTTGCCGCTCCGCTGCCAGTTGACATGCCTCCACCCGTGCTGATGCCAGCTCCAAAGCGATTCGTCGACGGGAGCTGCGGCGAAGAGCCGCGTCCTGCGAACGTCGCTGAGCCAGGCTGGGACCACGGCCATGCCCAGGGGCATATCGTGGTGACGGAAGAGCCTGCACAACGCCTCGAAAGCGCGGCCTCCTGCTCCGATATCGTCCGCCCGGAAGAAGATCGTGGCAGGCGAACTCCCGCATGCCCGATCGAGTGCGCCGGCAAGCCGCTCGCGCCAGCCTTTCGCGGATGTCTGCCACAGGGGAGAGAACTGTCGAGGACGGTAATCGGCGGGCACACCGAAGCGCGTCGAAACAGAGCTTCCATTTCTCAATGTAAACAGCTCCTTCCATTCTCGATAAAAGCAGACTTGAGACAACCGATAACATGAAACGGGAAGTTCTGTAATCGATCCTTTGTGGTAAAGATCAAAGTGGAGATATAATCAACCCCTCGACGGCAGAGAGAACACCATCGGGAAAACATTATAGGAGACCCCGGCGTTCGTCAAGTCGTTAGCTCCCGTGTATTCGAGGCTCCCGACGGCATGATCCATTTCGTTGAAAGAAATAGGGAAATTACTCGATGAAAGAACCGGATTCGTCAAGCCAGAAAGCAGTTCAACGCCGCATCAGAAGGCATGTTCTGGGCCCCGACCACCGCTTCGCTGTCATTACTCCTCCTGAACTGTCGGCGCTGTGCCGGGACGAACTTCGAGGTCTCGGCATTACGGAAACGGTTGTTACACAGGCAGGCATCGAGTATTCGGGCGACCTGGTTTCATGCTACCTCTCCAACCTGCATCTGAGGACGGCGAGCCGTGTGCTGTGCCGCTTCAGCACCTTCAGGGCGGGAGTGGTCGGGGAACTTCTGCACAAGGTATTGGATCTAAAATGGGAGCTGTGGCTGAACCCGCGCACACTTCTGCAGGTGGAAGCTCATGTGGAACATTCGCGCATCGGGCATGAAGGCCTGGTGGCCGACACGGTTTTTTCCGGAATCCGCAAACGTTTCGGGATGCTGGGCCTGCCGCTTCCTGAATTGCGGGGATCAGCAGCTGCTGCGGAACCCGGCGACCGGCAGCGCATCATCGTGCACCTTACGCACAACCACTGCGAACTCAGCCTGGACACCACCGGGGCACACCTTCACCAGCGGGGTTACCGGACCACTCACGCCGTCGCTCCAATGCGCGAAACCCTGGCCGCCGCGGTGCTTCTGAAGAGCGGCTGGAACGGAAGCACCCCCCTGGTGGACGGAATGTGCGGATCCGGCACCTTCCCCGTTGAGGCGGTTTGGATGGCTCGACGGCTTCCTCCCGGATTGAGGAGACGCTTCCTCTTCCAGGAGTGGCCGTCGTTCCGGCAGAAGACCTGGGAATACCTGTGCCGCAGGGCGGTGGAAGCGTCCACGGACTCATGCCCCATGCCTGTCTTCGCCATGGACATCGATGCGGAGGCCCTTTCGACGGCAATGAAGAACGCTGAACGCGCGGGAATTCAGAAGGACATCACGTGGATGAAAACCGATTTCCTGGAATTCATTCCGCACAGGCATGGGCTTTCGCCAGGCCTGCTTGTCCTGAATCCGCCTTATGGGAAGCGTATGGCGGAAGGCGATGACCTTCTTTATCGGCGCCTGGGAGATCACCTGCGCACTCACTTCGCGGGGTGGCGGGTCGCCGTTCTTGTTCCCAGCCGCTCGCATGCTTCCCAGCTGAATATGCCTTCTATCCGTCTGTGGCGCATTGTGCACGGAGGCCTTCCCGTCTTCGCAGCCATGGGGAGGCTGTGAATGCGTGGTCAATCCGTGCGGGGAGCCATGAACTCGGGGCCGATGGGATTCTCGATGTGTCTTGTCAGGATCTCTTCCACCCTGTTCAAGTCAGCGGCGTCTATGTGCCAACCCGAGACCCCCGCATTGTCCTCGACCTGAGCTGCGGTTCGGGCGCCGGCGATGACCGTTGTCACTCCAGGCTGCTGCAGAGCCCATCGCAGAGCGAATTGAGCCGGGGTTTTTGCGTATTTCGCCGCAATTTCCCTGAACTCGTTCACTGCGCTGACATAGTTCTTGAAGCGGTCCGGCTTGAATTTCGGATCTCCCCGGCGGAGATCCCCCCTGGGGAATCGTTCGCTGCCTTCGAACTTCCCCGTGAGCAATCCCCGGCAGAGGCCTCCGTAAACGAGGGTTCCAATGTTGTTTCCCTGGCAGAAGGGAAGAATGTCCTTCTCCGCCTCGCGTTCGAAAAGATTGAAGGGCGGCTGCAGGCTGTGGACAGGCCCGTGGCGCAGGCATTCTTCCACCTGTTCGCGATTGAAGTTGCTCAACCCCACCCAGCGGATTTTCCCCTGCTGCTGCAATTCGATCATGGCTTCCATGGACTTGGCGAAAGGCATATTGAAGTCGGGCCAGTGGATCTGATAGATGTCGATGCAATCCACCCCCAAGCGCTTGAGACTCTGATCCACTTCGTAACGAATGCGTTCCGGGCTGGAGTTTCTCCGAATTCTCTCGTTTTCATCCCATTCCAGGCCGCACTTGGTTGCGATGACCAGACCGCTGTTTGATCCCCATTCCTTCAAGGCCTTTCCGAGAATCTCTTCAGATTTTCCGAAACCATAGACAGGGGCCGTATCGATGAAGTCGATGCCGAGCTCCAATGCACGAAGAACAGCCCGCGTGGATTCCTTTTCGTCACTGCCTCCCCATGCCCAGCCTCCCGTGACCCATGTTCCGAGTACAATCACCGACACCTCGCATTCCGTCCCGCCGAACCTGGTTTTTTCCATCATGAGATGAGCCTCCTTCATATCCCGAATGACCGACCGAGAATAGACTGCCGTCGTGGTTTATGCCGGGTCTGCCTGAAATTGAGCATTGCCGGCAGACGGTACTGTACATTTACGAGAGTATTTGATAACTGTAAAAAGAATTCTGGGAAGATACAAGTCAAATCCGCTCTGTACAAGGCTTCGTGCCCAACCGACTCGTTTCCTGTTCAACGGGTGCGACGGCGGTGATCGTATGGGTGTGGCAGGAGCAGCGTCCGCCTTTCGCGGATTCCCTGAGAGATGTGATGATTCCGATCATGGGGGAGACAAAGCAGGAGGAATGGGGTGAAGATACAATGCCACGCATGTCGCGTGCTGTTCTCGGTGCCCGACGAAAAGATCCCCGAAGCCAGGGATGTCAGGATACTCTGCCCAAAATGCAGGACGCCCATCGAACTGCCCCCCAGGCTCCAGGGACTTCTGTCTGCTGAGCAGGAAGGTGTGGACGATCCGTTGCCCTCCAACGGACATGCCCCCGACCAGATCCTGGAGGAAGGATGGGCTCTTGATGTAGTCGAAGAAGGAATCAAGACCTGCCTCCTGTGTGTTTCCAACGCGGCACGTTCCCTCAGGATCAGGCATCTGCTCCAGGAACTGGGCTATCATGTCGTCCCGGCATACAATACCGTTTTCGCCATGGGGAAGCTCAGGCACAATCGATACGACCTGATCCTCCTCGATGAATTCTTCGACGATCCCGAACCTTCCGACAACCTTCTCCTGCGCCACCTGCAGATCCTTCCCATGCATTCGAGAAGGCGGTTCTTCCTGTGTCTCATCTGCGACAACCTGCCCACGCTCGACGGCATGCTTGCGTTCAGGCTTGGAGTGAATCTCATCCTGAACGTGCAGGACCTGGATAAGATCAAGGTCATCATGGCGCGCGCCATGACGGATCATGAAATTCTCTACGCCTTATTCAACGAGGAACTTGCCGGGAAAGGGCGGCGCTGAACACAGAAGGCGGCGATGATATCCAGATGATATTCAAGAGATTCCTCTACAAGAGAGATTCCGGAAATATTTCAAGGCACTTGCGAGTGAGGGTCGAGAGCTGTGTCAATACGATTCTGGAATTGAACGACCGCCTTGGGGAAGGAAAGATCAAGCCTGAAATCATTCAGCAGTTTGAAAGACTCAAGGAATCCCTGCGCTACGTGACGGACGATTCCGTCGATGAGAAGGATATCGACCGTATCGAGGAAGCAACCAACCAACTCCTGGCCGAAATCAAGGTAACCTACGGAGGACAGGTGGCGACTATTCGCCACGAAGGGCAGATCCACTGAATCGGCCGGTAACTGATGCCGCGGGTCTCCAGGCAGGCGCCGCTGCAGTGGAGTGGACTGGTGCGGGGGCAGGAGGGTCCCGGTCCGGTTCCGCGCCGGACGGGGGAATCACGGCTGCTGTGGAGACCGCGCAGCCCCCCGTTTCATCATGGAAGGATCATGGTTAGGGAATACGACTGAAAATCGAGAATCTGTGGGCCTGTTCTTGAAGGGAGGGAGTGATTTCAGATGGATATTTTTACTTTCTCGAAGAAGGGGGACGAAGGACAAACGAGTCTGCTGTCGGGGGAGCGGGTTTCCAAGGCCGGTTTGCGGCCGGAGACCTACGGAACCCTGGATGAAGCGAGCTCAGCGCTCGGGCTTGCAAAGGTTTTCACCGGCAGTGAAACCATCCGGGACATGATATCCGCGGTCCAGGAAGATCTGCTTGCCCTGGGAGCCGAACTTTCGTGCGAGGGCGAAGGGATGGATCAATACCGCATCGGTTCGGAACGAACGGCCAGGCTGGAGAAATGGATCGAAGATCTGCAAAGGGAAGTGCCTTTGCCCCGCAGGTTCATCTTTCCTGGCGGGAATCCTGCCAGTGCTGCCCTGGACCTTTCTCGAACAATCATTCGCCGTGCGGAACGCCGTGCCGTGGCACTGAAGGAAGCCGGCGAACTCGATGACGCCGAAGTGCATTCCTATCTCAATCGCCTGGCTGACTTTCTTTTCACCCTGGCCAGGTACGCCGAGGTGAAGAACTGAGACGGCACTTCTCCATTTTGGCATTGCCTTTACAGGAGAAGATGTTTTATAGAAATTGGCCTGCTTAAGAACGACCGCCCGTATCGGGCGAAGGGTACAGGAGAGAGGAGGAGCCGGGAATGGCTCGTGTAACTATTGAAGATTGTTTAAAAAATGTAGAAAGTCGATTCAGCTTGGTGCATCTTGCCGTGCGTCGGGTCCTGCAGTCGCGTGCGGGGGCACCCCCACAGCTGGATGTCCCGAAAAACAAGGAAATCGTGCATGCCCTGCGAGAGATTGCGGCCGGCAAAGTGAATGCCGACAACATTCGGCAGTTGGAGGAAATCAAGGCGCTGCCCGAGATCGGTCCCGCGGAAGAAATGGACCTGGTGCACTCGGAAGTGAAGGAGATCCTGGAAGAAGCGTCCATGTACGATGCATCCCTGGAGTTCGAGGAAATGGAAGGCCTCGAGGATCAGCAGCAGGGAGAGGACTGATGAGGAGCGGGATCGGCCGGGACGGGAAGACGTGGAGAAGAGGCGGAGATCATGGCGGGGAGTAACCTGTTGAGCTGTCTTGAAAAGCGGGATCTTCTCAACAGGCAGGACGTGCACGGGTCGGTTCTGTTGAGCTGGGGGCGAAGGTTCGAGGATGCCGGACTCGTTCACGACGCGGTGAGTTTCTATGAAAAGGGCGATGCCGTTGAGGAGTTGCGACGGCTTCTGCGGGATGCACAGGAAGAGGGAGACGTGTTTCTGTTCAGTCGCATCTCCCGGGCGATCCGTTGTGAGCCCGATCGGGAGCAGTGGTTGTTGATCGCCGGGAGGGCCGGGGAGCTGGGAAAGCAGGCATTTGCGGCCGAGGCTCGACGTCGAGCGGGCGAACACGCGGAGGAAGAGACATAAGCCGGGCAACACCTGTGCGGCGAGGCCTTCGGGTGCGGTTCTGAAAGCTTGACAAGCCGGGGGAGCGTGTTTACGTGATGACTGGTCATGATCAACGGCCCCGATGCTGCCTGAAGAATGCCGACTCGAGGGAGGAATCGAGGATCCATGGGGAAACGTGATTACTACGATGTTCTGGGTGTATCCAGAAGCGCAAGTGAAGAAGATCTCAAAAGGGCCTATCGAAAGCTTGCCCTGAAATATCATCCGGACCGCAATCCCGGCGACAAGGCGGCGGAGGAGTCCTTCAAGGAGGCTGCTGAAGCTTACGAGGTGCTGCGTGATCCTCAGAAAAAGCGCATCTATGACGCCTACGGTCATGAGGGTCTCCAGGGTTCCGGGTTCAGCGGTTTTCGCGGCTTCGAAGATATCTTCAGTTCTTTCGGGGACGTATTCCAGGAATTCTTTTCATTCGGTTTCGGAGGATCTCCCCGTTCGAGGACGGCCTCCAGGCCTGGCGACGATCTGGCCTATGATATGGTTCTCGGTTTTGAAGAAGCCGTGTTCGGGGTCGAGAAAGAGATTTCGATCGAGACCTTCGTGGGGTGCGACCAGTGTGGCGGAAGCGGCGCCGAGCCGGGGACGCGCGAGAGCATGTGCCCCATGTGCCAGGGCAGCGGCCAGGTTGTCCAATCCCAGGGATTCTTCAGAATCAGCACCACGTGCGTGCGTTGCCAGGGCACCGGCAGGGTCCTGGTTTCTCCATGCAACAGTTGCGGCGGTCAGGGCCGCGTGAGAAAATCGAGAAAGGTTCAGGTCAAGGTGCCGCCTGGAGTGGATACGGGGACGCGCCTGCGCCTGCGCGGGGAGGGAGACTTCGGGTATCGCGGAGGTGTGGCCGGCGACCTTTTCGTGAGGCTGGAAGTTCGGCAGCACGAGCTTTTCGAGCGGGACGGCGACAACCTCTACTGCAAGGTGTCCATATCTTTCATTCAGGCGATCCTGGGTGACAAGATCGAGATTCCCACACTGGAAGGGGTCAAGATTGTTGAAATCGAGCCGGGGACTCAGCCTGGAGCCGTGATACGTTTTTCGGGAGAGGGCGTGCCCAGGTTAAGAGGTTACGGGCGAGGGGATCTTTTCATCGAGGTCGAGGTGAAGATTCCGAAGCAGGTTACTCCCCGCCAGGAGGAGCTCCTGATGGCATTTATTGAGCTGGAAAAGGAAAAGACAGAGAGCAGGGTGAAGAAATGGCCCTGGAGCCGGCGCAAGGAAAGGACGAGGGAGGCGGATGCCGGTGTAGCCGGGGAGGCGCACACCTGAGGAATTCCAGGATAATCAGGGAGTGAGCTGTGAAACGCAGGACAACCGCTGCACAGTTTCAGGAATTTAACGCTTCCGCTCTTTATTGTGCCCGCTGCAGGAAAGCGATGCCGGTGCGAAGCCGGTTGCTGCTGGTGCTGCCGGATGGTGAACTGCACGAGTACAGGTGCACGGGTTGCGGTGCCTCTCTGGGCACCAAGACCATTCGGGAGAGCCGACAGTCACGAATCATCATGCCTTGAAGACCCTTCATTGTTCGCAAATCCCAAGATGCAAGACAATGAGAACCAAAGGAAAGAGGAAGAACTATGATTGAAGCGGAAGGCTTGACCAAGTTCTATGGTTCAATGGCGGCCATACGGGATGTGACCTTCCGGATCGACCAGGGTGAAGTGGTGGGGTTCCTGGGGCCGAACGGCGCCGGGAAATCGACGACGATCCGAATCCTCACCTGCTATATGCCACCCACCGCGGGTTCAGCGAAGATCGACGGCCTGGACTGTTTCGAGAAATCCCTGGAAGTGCGTAATCGAATCGGTTACCTCCCTGAAAATGTGCCCCTCTACTCCGAGATGTCCGTAGACAGATTCCTCGCATTCGCCGCTGAAGCCAAGGGGGTCGAAGCCAGGAAGCGGGGGAAGGAGGTGGCCAGGGTCGTCGACGTCTGCGGCCTCGAAAAGGTCTCCCACAGGATCATCGGCCATCTTTCCAAGGGGTTCAGGCAGCGCGTGGGTCTTGCGCAGGCGCTCGTCAACAACCCGCCCATACTTATTCTGGATGAACCCACCATTGGTCTCGACCCCGGCCAGATCATCGAAATCCGGCACCTCATCCTGAACCTCCGGGAGAAACACACCATTCTTCTGAGCAGCCACATTCTCCCTGAAGTAGCTCAGATATGTCAAAGGGTTATGATCATCAACAAGGGGCAGATCGTTGCCACGGACAGTCCTGCCGACCTGACGAGCCGGTTGCAGAAATCCGCACTCGTCGTGATCGAGGTCAGAGGATCCTCCGACGATCTTGCTTCAGGCCTGAAACAACTTGATGGAGTACAGAACGTCACCGCGGATGACGACAACCACAACCGAATGATGGTCGAAACAGACCGGTCGCGTGATCTCCGACCCGAAATCGCCCGGCTTGTCGTGGCAAAAGGCGTGGACCTGCTTGAACTCAAACCGGTCGACCTCAGCCTGGAAGATATCTTCATGCAGCTGGTCACCGAGGAAACGACCCTGGAGGAATCCGAGACATGAAAGGTTTTTGGGCGGTTTATCGCAGGGAACTCTACGGCATGTTCGCTTCTCCTGTCATGTATGTCGTTGCTTTCACTTTTCTTGTGATATCAGGCTATTTCTTCTACAGTGCCATGGCTTACTATAATCTGTTGAGTTTTCAGGCCGGCCAGAATCCGTTTATGGCCAAACAGTTCAGCGTATCTGAAATGGTTCTCAGACCCTTTTTCCTGGATCTCAGCATCGTGCTGCTTCTCATGGCTCCCCTTCTGACCATGAGGCTGTTCGCCGAGGAGCGGAAAACAGGCACACTCGAACTTCTCTTCACGTATCCCATTTCGGACCGGGCTTCGGTGCTGGCAAAGTTCACCGCCGTGGTGAGCACCTTCCTCGTCATCCTGGTCGGAACGCTGCCCGGGATCGTCTTTCTTCATTACCTTACCTCGCCTTCGTGGCAGCCCATTCTCTGCGGCTACCTGGGAGTCTTTCTTCTGGGGAGCGCTTTCCTCTCGCTGGGTATCTTCACGTCGTCTCTTACTCAAAACCAGATCGTGGCGGCCGTCCTCTCGTTCGGAACCCTGCTCATGTTCTGGGTGATCGGATGGACAAAGAACCTGGTCGGACCTCAACTGGGCGAGATCATAGAATACATCTCTTTTACCAGGCATCTCGACACGTTCGCCAAGGGAGTCCTGGATTCCCGTGATGTGATCTATTACCTCGTCTTCATCGTCTTTTTTCTGTTCCTGACCCTGAGGCAGATGGGGTCCTACCGGTGGCGGGGATGATACGAAAAACCCGGTAGTCTCAAATCGGCGGCGGGTTCCTGGCCTGTCGCCCCCGTGAATGAAAGCATAACGGAGGCTCACTAGAATGCCGGACAACAAAAGACGAAGCCGTCCCTGGGTTTATGGTTCGAATACGGTGATTTCCACCCTGTTCTTTCTCGGCATACTCGTTTTCATCGTCCTGATCGCCGAAAAGCACCCGTGGAGGATGGATCTTACGGAATCGGGGTCCTTTACACTGTCCGAGCAGACCCGGAACGTGCTGAAGACCCTCGATCAACCGATACAGGTCAAGGGTTTTTTTGCCACCGCCGCCCAGGATGAAACCAAGGCAAGGGACCTCCTGGAAACCTATCGTTTTCAAACCGACAACATCCGCTACGAATTCATCGACCCGGATCGCAACCCCGAACTGGCCCGCCGCTATGAAATCCGGACCTACGGAACCCTTGTCCTTGAAGGCTACGGCAGGAGGCAGACGGTTCAAGCCGCGGACGAGGAAAATCTCACCAATGCCATACTCAAGCTCGTTCGAGAACAGGAGAAGAAGATCTACTTTCTGAAGGGACATGGAGAGCGCTCCTTCGAATCTGCGGACAAGGACGGCTATTCGAATCTTCGTTCGTCGCTTGCCAGGGACAACTACGCTGTCGAGGAACTGAACCTCCTTCAGCAGGCGGAGGTCCCGGATGATGCCGCAGTGCTGGTCATTGCCGGCCCGAAGAAGCCCCTTTTCCCCCAGGAACTCGATAGCATCAGGAGGTATCTGGACAGGGGAGGAAGAGTCACGGCTCTTCTCGATCCCTATCATGATGGAGGCATGCGGGAGTTTCTTGCCGGTTACGGAATCGAACTCATCGACGACATCGTCATCGACAAGCTGAGCAGGGTTTTCGGCGGAAGTTATCTCATGCCCGTTGTGTCGGAATACGGTTCGCACAAGATAACGGAAAACTTCGGCATAGCCGCCTTCTTTCCCGAGGCGCGATCCGTCCGTCCGATGGAGAACCCCCCCGACGGTATTCACCTGGAAACCCTCGCTTCCACTTCTCCCGAATCGTGGTCGGAAACCAACCTGAAACTCCTCGAAGAAGAGGGCCAGGCAGCTCCGGATGAAATGGAAGACAGGGTGGGGCTGGTCCCCCTGGCCGTTCTTGCGGAAATCGATTCCCGAAAACCAGCCGAAAAGCAGTCGGAGAAAAAAGGCGAGGAGGATGACTCCGGACACGAGGGCAAAACGGCATACCTGCTCGTTGTGGGAGATTCGGATTTTGTCGGCAATACCTATTTCAACCTCTCGGGAAACGGTGACCTTTTTCTGAACATGATGAATTTCATGGCCGAGGAAGAGAGCCTGATCAGGATCGAACCCCGCGAAAAGGGAGGACAGCTTCTGCTGCTTTCTCCATCCCAGGCCCAGGTGCTCTTCTTTGTCGCCATTGTACTCATGCCCCTCGTAGTCATCCTCTCAGGTCTGACCGTTTATCGCTTCCGGAGGGCTCGACGATGAAATGGCGTCATTCCATCATCTATCTCGTGTTGTTGCTCCTGGTCGGCGGTTATTTCTACTACTTCGAGATCGTGAGGAAAGAACAGAAGGCAGCGACGGACAGAGAGGCGAAAAGGGTGTTTCATTTGAACCCCGAGAAGGCGGATTCCGTCGAGATCCTGCCCAGGGAGGGCAAACCTGTCAGGTTGATAAAGGAAGACAGGTGGATCCTTGTTGAACCGGTAAGAACCGATGTGGATGCAAGCGCAGTGGATGGCCTGCTGGGGGCGTTTTCTAGGCTCCAGGTCGAACGTGAAATCGTTGCCGCTCCCGAAGACCTCAAGCCCTACGGACTTGAAACCCCTGTACTCAGGATCCGCGTACGGGAAGGAGACAACCGGCACGAACTGCTGCTCGGAGATCGAAACCCCGTCGGAGACGCCCGCTACGCCCGTTCAGAGGCAAAGACCTCGGTTTTCCTCGTGGCCGAAGGCAACTGGGCGGTGTTCAACAAGGGGTTAAACGACTTGAGGCGCCGCAGCCTCTTTACGTTCGCCGTCGATGATGTGAGAGGGCTGAGAACGGAATGGGAAGACGGTTCGGTCGTCCAAGTCCGCCTGCTCGACGACGGGAAAACCTGGCAGGCTGACGGACAGGGGGATGTAAAGATCAGGCCGGGAAAGGTGGAAAATGTCATCCAGCAGTTGCACTGGTTGAGAGCTATTGCGTTCGTCGACGAAGATCCGTCGAAACTGGCTCCCCACGGCCTCGATCCTCCTCACGTGAAGGTGGATCTGAGGCTCTCGGGCGGGGAATCGATCGAGTTCAGGCTGGGCAGAGTCGAAGACGGGAAAAAGGATGTGACCGCCGTGAGTTCTCAACTCCACGCCGTAGTGAAGGTGAACTCCGGTGTGCTCGAAGATATACCCAAAACCATCAGCGCCATCGAAGAAAGGTCTCTGTTTCCCCTGGACAGGGACGATGTCGAAGAAGTGGCCTGGAAGCTCGACAACGTCGAAGGACAAGCGGTCAGGCTCGAACCCAACAAATGGGGGATGAAGGGAAAAGACGGGAAACCTCGGGAATTCAAGGATTCATGGCGCGTGAACTCTCTTCTCTGGGACCTCGGAGATGCGGAATATCGCGAGAAGGCGGATTCCGGAGGGCCTGTTGCAGGAGAGCCCCACGGCCGGATGGATTTCTTCATCGGAGGGAAGATCGCCCTTTCCCTGGCATGGGACAAGCCCGCGCCGGAAGGTGAAGCGGCGGTCCACCTGTGGATGACCGGTTCCCGGGAAGCGGGACGGGTTCGAGTGGCATCCGATGTGATCAGGAAGATCGAACAGAATATCCGCAACGTGATCGAAGCCACGGAGAAGAATCAGGCGGGGTCTTAGGGCGGGGCGAACGTCCTTGCACCCTCTTCGCCGCGGCAAGGGAGACCTGCAGAGATTCGGGGGCCCCCCGATGCCTCACGTGGCATTCGATACGATCCCGATACCGACCTGTTCTATCACGCCATTTCCTTCAGGAACCGGAAGAAGACGGAGAAGGTGTCTCGCAGTTCTTCCGGCAGGCCGAACGTGATCAGGGCAACGGCCAGTGCCAGGCAGAGCAGCCCCGAAAAATGAGTGGCCGGGATGCGTTTCATGCGAACGGGCAGGTCTTCCCGGTAGCCTCTGGCTGCGAGAGCGAGCGCCAGTTCATCCGCCTGAATGAGTGAGCGGCGGAAGAGGGGAAGCGCAAAGTACTTCATTCTCTGCAGCGGATTCTTCCGCGTGTCTCCCAGTCGTGACCTGGAAGCGGTGCGTATGTCATCGGCCCTGTCGAGGATGGAGGGCAGGAAGCGGGTGGTCAGAGCGGCCATCAGGGCGATCCTGCGGGCAGGCAGGAAAGGAAAAGGCCCGAGGAACCAGATGATGGCGTTCTGAAGGTCCCGGGGGCGTGTAACGGCTGTGAACACGGCGGCAAAGGAGAGAATCAGGAGAAGCCTCCAGCAGGTGAGCGCCGCCCTGTGAAGTCCGTCAATGCCTACGGGGAGCCAGTCGACGATGCGCTGCCCGTCGCCCGTGTGGAACAACGCCTGCAGGCAGAAGATAACAGCCAGGAAGAGTCCCCACATCTTGAGGTCCCGGAGCAGGGCATTCCAGGGCAGGCGGGCGCAGATCACCGCGGCGACGAGGAGAGCCGAAAATGCGCTCAGAGCGACCTCGTGCATGTGCAGGATCCCGACGGATGCAAGAAACAGGGCGGGGAGTTTGCAGCGTGCATCCCAGCGGTGGAGCATCGATTCACGGTGGATATAGTGAAACGCTAATCGGCCAGCCATGAGAGCATCCTTTCTCCGAGCAGGCTGAAGCAGGGCGGTCGAATGTGAAACAGGGGTAGCTGAGGAATGACTTCCTCGGGAGGGCCGAGGGCCTTGATCTCGCCTTTGAAGAGAATGGCTATCCGACTGACATGGGCAACCACCTTCTCGACGTCGTGGGTGGTCACCACGATGGTGTGACCCGCCTGGTGCAGTTCCACGATCTGCTGGAGGATCTGCTGAACGCCCAGGAAATCGAGATTGGCGAAAGGCTCGTCAAAAATAAGCGTGTGCGGGAGCATGGCGAGAACCCCGGCGACGGCCACCCGGCGCTTTTCTCCTCCCGAAAGAAGATGGCAGGGCCTGTCGGCCATTTCCTCGATCCCCACCGTTCTCAGCGCGGACAGCACCCGTGATTCCACTTCCCCGGGAGCCAGCCCCTGGTTTTCCGGGCCAAAGGCAACGTCTTCCCACACGGTCTCCCCGACAATGTGACTGTCCGCGTCCTGGAAGACCATTCCCACCCGCTGCATGACTTCGTGTTCATGACGGGTTGTGTCGAGCCCGTCCACCAGCACCGACCCCCGCGACGGCCTCAGCAGACCGTTGATGTGCCGGATGAGCGTCGTCTTGCCGCTGCCGTTGGGGCCGCAGATGAGCAGAAATTCACCGTCGGGGATCACCAGGTTGATGCCTTTGAGGGCAAACGTTCCATCGGGGTAGCGATGTTCGAGGTTTCTGATGTCGATCATGTTGAAGCTGATTCCGTCTGTCGGTTGAGCACAGGTCGAAGAGCACGGGCGAGAATAACGGCGCCGGCGGCCTTGACGGCATCCCCGGGCAGAAAGGGAAGCATTCCCGCCAGGGCAGCCTTGGTCCAGGTCATGCCGGTTACCATCTTCAGCCAGGGAACACCGAAAACATAGACCACGAGGGAGCCCAGCACCACGGCGGCAATGTCGAACGCCCTGCGCTGATTGCCGGATTGGGAAATGTATCCGGTAACAAAGGCGGAAACGGTAAAGCCGATAAGATATCCGCCCGTTGGGCCAAGGAAATGGGCCAGACCCCCCTTCCCCCCGGAAAAGACGGGGATTCCCATCGCTCCCACAAACAGATAGATTCCCATGCTGGCCAGTGCCCACCGGGGGCCGAAAAGCAGGGCGGCAAGCAGAACGAACAGGTTCTGCAAAACGATGGGCACCGGGCCGATAGGAACATGGATGTAAGCCCCGACGGCAATAAGGGCGGCCATAAGCGATGCGTAAACGATCTTCTGGAGGTCTCTGACCGGCATAGCCATTCCGGGTTTCTGTATCGGAAGCAACCTACAAGTCTTGTTAACCTGCTATGAATTGAAAGGTTAACGAAATATGTGCGTACTGTCAAGACAGAGATTGTGGAAGTTTTCACCGATGGTGGAGTTGCTGGCGTTCTGAGCGGTGTTGTGCTAACAGGGTACATGTTTTTCGAGAGGGCTACCCATGCGGCGTGTCGCCGAATGGGGAAGAGAGGAGACAGAGTACGGAAGGGTGCGGTGGGGGGTGTGCCCGACGGCACCGGAAAGCGTTGTACTTAGGATCCGAACGGTGGGTGAAAGCAGGGGTTCCCAAGCGCAAGGAGGTACCGATGGAGAGAAAGGCAGTATATCGTCTCATGGTGGCAAGGCGGGAAATGCTTTACGTTCATGACCAGTTCGACCATTGCCTGATGCTCGTCGAGATGGACGGAGAGCCGATAGAATACCAGGTAGGCGTTGCCGGGGAGTTCGTATCGCGGCGGAGCGTTACCTTTCATGACCGGATAAGAGGAGTCGGCCCGATGAAGGGTTATGCGGTCACGAACTTCCAGCATGGTTCGATCTGCAGCGTTTTCGAGGGACAGCGGGATGCGGCTACAAAACTGACCGTCGGGACGTGGAAGATCTACAAAGGGCTTGGCAAGCTCTCGGATATCGAGGGAAGCGGCACATTCACCGTGCGGCAGGGAGAGAGGGACCGGGAGTACATCCTGGAGGTGGCGGGAGATTACAGGCTTTAGGGGGCGTTGAAGGGTTTTCGGGAATATCCACCCCGCTCACCGCAAGGCGGGGTGGATATTTTCGGCCACGGACCGCTCCCGCAGGGTTACTGCCTTGCGGCGGTCTTACTCGGAGAAACATTAAGATCGTAAGAAAAGATCGTGCTCTTGGATTCCCACAGCTTGAGCAGGTCTTTGGCCAGGACCAGGCTGGCCACGAGTTCCGTCGTGCCGTCCCCGTTCAGGTCTCCAAGCCGGACCCCCGTCACCATTCCGCTGATTTCCCTCGTTTTCCAGTTTTCGACGAGCCCCATCTGGTCCCAGGAGAAGGAGACGATCTCGCTCTTGTCGTAGGATTTCATGGAATCGGGAAGGAATTTGTCCACATTGGAGGTGCTGCGGTTCACGATGATTTCCGGGATGCCGTCCTTGTTGATATCGGCCACCACAATGGGAGACGGAATGGCGTAGAGGTCGACAAGGTTGAAGCGCCGGTCTTCCACCTTGCCTTCGAAGGTGTTGGTCGTCGCGGCAAAGATCCTGTCGCCTCTCCAGATGAGTTCGCCTGCTGAGTTGAGTATGACCATCTTGTTGCTCTTGTCGATTACGATGGTCTCTTCCATCTTGTCATTGTTGATGTCCGCCCGGGCAAAGTTGAAGATATTGCAGCGAGTGGGCACGTTCAGTGAAACCGTGGGTACCAGGCTCGTCCCGCGCAGCTGCATTTCATAGATGTCGCCCTTAAACGGGCCTTCGTTGATGGAACCCTTGGCCTGGCCGAGAAGGATCTTGCCCCTTTTGCTGAAGGGGAGTGCGTTCAGGAAGTAGGGGATATTGTCTGCGATCAGCTCGAGTCTTCCTCCCTCCAGGGACAGAGCAAAGGAGGAAAGGATGATATTGTATCCCGGATCCCCAAGGGCCGAATCGGATTGAGCGGCACGGGTGGTGTTGAGCTTCTTCAGGTTGGTGACGAAGATCCGGTCCTTGCCGTCGCGGTTCGTGTCGGCGCCCACCACCCAGAGAAAATGGTCGACATTGGTTCCGTTGAAGGTCCCGATCACTTTCAAACCCTGGTTTTCCTTGCGGTAGACGGTGATCTTGTTAAAGGTCGCCGTCACGATTTCCTGCCTGCCGTCTCCGGTGAAGTCGCCGATGTCCATGGCGATGATGCCGCCCTGAAAGGTTTGACTCCGCCACAGGCCGGACTGGCGCAGAGAATCCTCGGGAGTCACCTCGATGAAGTTCGGGTTGAGGTAGGAAATCCTGTCTCCCGCCACCATGGTGCCCGGGACGAGCAGTTCAGGGTTTCGCGTGGAAAGAGCCTCAGCCTCGGCGGCGGCCGTTCGTGCGGACTCGTCGGGCCTCGCGAAGACCTTCTGGTTGATCTGCTGAGCGAACTGGTTGATCTGCGGAATGACTTCATCCATGGACCTGGTCTGGGCGTAAAGGGAAAGAGGTTCGCCGGTTCCGGAAACGGGAGCCATCTTCGCGTCTATGCTGATGGCCTGTCCCAGTGCGGTAAGGCTCCCGAAAAGAACGTAGTCGGCCTTGAGTGCACCGCCGATGCGGACCGCTTCGCCCAGGGACACATCTCCCCTGGCTCCCTTTACCGCCTGTTCGGTCGCCGAACGGTCGATGACCTGGACTTTACCCTGCCAGGCGAGCCTTGATGTCAGCATGTCCCTGATCCCGTTCTGCAGATAGGCGAGATCGGGAGGAGTGTGCATGCTGAAAGGCAGAATGGCCACCCGGACCGGAACCCCGGCAGGCTGCGCCGCCAGGCACGCGGGAGTGTTCATCAGCAGGGGGGCCGCAAACAAGGCAAGAACGATCATTATGACGGTTGATCTGCTGCGCAACATGGAAAACTCTCCTCTTGCTGTATTGCCTCACAATGGGGGTGCAATGGATGACGGTTTCAGGTTTGATCGCACTGTTGAGTCCTTTCAGTCTCGAATAGCTTACAGGATTACCGGCATTTTGGGAATGGCAAAAACCAATGAAATTAGATAATGATGATATTTCAAGTGGTGGTAAGAAACAGGAGAACAGGTGTCGAAAACGGGCTCGAACCGCATGCGGATTGTGGGGGGTGTCACAGGGGTGTGTCACTAATTTTATTGATGAAAAATTGCCCGTCACACAGGATTTAACTTGACATTTATTTGATGCCCGCTGTAGATTAGCGCAAAAGTGAAAAAGGGGCATATCATCAACCTTCTCTGTGAAGAAAGGAGGTGGGGTCGGCGCAGCGCATTCTATTTTTCAGGGGCGTAGGTAAAAAGGAAAGAGGAGAAAGTAGAGCTAGCTTTTGAGGAGGAGAGAGATGAAAAAACATCTTACGATGTTGCTGGCGTTGCTGCTGGTAGTAGCGGTTGCAGCGCCTGCTCTTGCTGCAGTGGAATTCAAGTACGGCGGTCAGTTCCGGACCCGGTGGGTGGTCGAGAACAACAAGTACGACGGTACGGACGGCCGCGACCAGCTTTACAGGGACGAACTCGGGTGGTACCTGGCTCCCGACGGCAAGAACTACGACGACAACCGCAACCTCATCGACACCCGTCTGAGGCTGTATTTCAGCTTCATCGCCAGCCAGAACCTCAAGGTGGTCACCAAGCTGGAGATGGGCGACAGCTACTGGGGCGATCCGAGCCCGATCGGAACCACCGGCAACAGCAAGTACAGCACGGGCGGCCGTGTGGGTGCCGATGCCGTTAACGTCGAGCTGAAGAACGCCTATGTCGAGTTCAACATTCCGATGACTCCGAGCACGGCTATCGTGGGTATTCAGACCCTTTCCCTGCTCGATTCGTGGATCATCGACGATGATTTCTCGGCTGCGGTGATCAAGACCAAGCTGGATCCCGTGAGTGTAACGGTTGGTTATGTGTCCGGCCAGAACGGCCCGGTGGCCTTCACCGGCGACCTTGCTTTCACGGATTACAGCCGCCGGATTGATGACTTCTTCCTGAGCATCGATTACAAGCATGGTCCCTTCAAGGCGTCGTTGATCGGCTTCTATCAGTACGGTCATGACACCAATGTCAGCTTTGACCCCAACACCCTGTTCACTCCTGCCGGGGTGGTTGGCAGCAGAAGCAGCAGCTTCCTCTCCAGGACCCCTTGGCTCGTGGGCGATGAAATTCTCTACTCGGGCTTCGAGGTTCAGGACAATAACCTTTTCGATCTGGGTTTCAACGTCAGCTATAAGATCGACTACCTGAGCGCCTACGTGAATTTCGTGAAGAACCTCGGCAGCGTGGATCTTCACAATCCGTTTACCGGTGCCAAGGTCGCCAGTGCCGACTACACCGGCTGGATGGTGGATGCCGGCGTCAGCTACTACTGCGGCCCCTACACCCTCAACTTGGGCGGTTTCTACACCACGGGTCCCGACCTGACCGATCGCCCGGCTGACTTCGAGTATGCCAGCGCATTCTCTCTCAAGGACAGCGACATTACCTGGTTTACCTATCCCCTGGCGACCGCCAAGTACTTCTCTGAAATCATCGGTGGCGGTATCCTTGGCGATGACAGGTATGCGTACCGCGGTTACCCCGGTGGAGCCGGCCAGAGCCAGAGCCAGGCCGACAACATCTACTGGAGAGGCTACGGCTTCCCCACGAACCTGTGGACCATTACTGCCGGCGCCGCATGGCAGGTTGCTGAAAAGACCAAGATCAGTGCTTCTTACTGGTACTTTGGAACGGCTGAAAGTGTGCCCACCAAGTTCAACCCGATATTCAACCGTGATGGTGACATTATCGGCGGCGACTTCAGCATGTCCAACAGCATCGGTCACGAACTCAACCTGTACATCGATCAGGGCATCGTGGACGGCCTGAACCTTACACTGGTTGGCGCCTACCTGTTTGCAAACGATGCCTTCTCTCCCGTGCCTACCCGCGAGTCCTGGAGGTACATCGAGAATTACGCCAGCGACGCCTACGAAGTGGGTGCACGTCTGCAGTGGAACTTCTAGTCTCCCTTTAGTTTTCAAGACTGGAAGTTACATCAGTTAGCTCTGCCCGGAGGAATTCGTTCCTCCGGGTTTTTTTTGGTTCTTACGGCAAACAAGTACCTCCGGAGCCTTTCACACATCCGGTGCTGTTCATGCAAAGGATCGATGGCATCCCAACGTCATTCTGCATCCCAACGTCATTGCCGCCAATATCACAACGTCATTCTCGAAGGCGGGAATCCAGTCTCAACACAGATCGCGCCATGAAGATCTCACTACCTGGGATTGCCCTGCTCCATCCATCTTGTCTTCCAGGCTCTTTCCCATTTTTTGAAACGGTTTCGCCCTGTATGTTGCCTTTCCAGGATTCCCGTCTTCGCGGGAAGGACGATGTTGAGGCTTTATTACAGAAACGACGCTGCTGTAAAAATGGCGTTCCTGTGGGAATGGCGTGGTTGCGGGTGTATTACACCTTGCTTGAACTTCATGCTTTTTCTTGGCCGGCTGCCTTGACGACCCGGCTTGACAAGAGTCATAGTGAAAGTATGAATTATTGTTTAATCGGCTGTTCGGCTTCGCCCGCTGGAGAGGCACTCTGGAAGCGACCCCGGATATCGATTGTCATGTTCGAGATGGTGAACTACAGGGAGACGGCGTGTGTATTTGAGACGGGTGCGCTACGGAGACGGCTATCATTTCGTGATCCGAGAGTCATACGGTGACGGAGATTGTATAAGAAACCGTGATATCATGGACCTTGGTCCGCACCCGGAGAACTGTGTCGAATATCCCGGCGGCAACGGGTTCTACATCGACCCGTCCGTGGAAGAGATGTTGCAGGCAAAGGGTGTGGAGTACACGGCGGAGGAGTTGGAGCAGTTGTTCATGCCGTTTCTTCCGTTCCGTATCCGCCGTGTGATCGAGCAGTTCAGGTGCCATCGGAGCACGGCAAGGGATAGAGAATCAAGCGTCGAACTTCTGGAGAAGCAGCGGGGTCTGCATTCGTTTGACAAGAGAAGGATCCACTTTCTCAAGTTCGGACGCGTGGACATGGGGGACCTGGAGGGACGGCCCTGGAAATTTCTAAATGTTCTGATCGGCAAAAGTCGTGACGAAATTGAACACACCATCGAGGAAATGGAACGTGGGCTGCAGCCGCGGGAGATTCGACCATATGTCTACACGGCTTTGAACCTGCAGTCCTGTTTCCCGTCTCACCTGCTGCGCAATCAGCCGGCGGGACTGGACAGGGAAAAGGTGGACGCTGTTTTTCTGGACGAAATCTGCCGTCTGAACAGGGACAATTCGTTTTTCAGGGGAGTCGAGGACCATGACTCTTGCTGTCTCCATTCCATCCTTGCCAGGTACGTCATCCTCTATTTCGACCATGAGTTCCCCGGAATCACTTTGAACGATTACCTGAACGAATTCATGAGGAGCAGGTTCCGCAATTCGGTCCGTCAGCGCCCGGTTATGGCTCTGGAGTCGGCGTGCAGGCTGTTCGGCATCACGGTTTGTGAATTTGAAGGCATGAGTGAAAAGGACCTGGTGCGGGTTTACCGTCGCACAGCCCATAAGGTCCACCCTGACAAGGGCGGAAGCCAGGACGGGTTCGTGCAGGTGACAGAGGCCTATGAATGCCTGCTTGCAAGGAAGAGGCGACAGGTGTAAGGAACCTGGCTCAGTGACGCGGATCCTGCCGCGTGAACGAGGCGGGCAGTCTGGGGGGGAACGGTGGTTCGGGTTCAGTCCTGTCTGAGTTCCATCGCGAGTATTTCCTGCACGAGAGAGTAAGGGTCAGCCTCCCTGGCCATGAGTTGTCGAACCATTGAATCGAGACTAACTCCCCGGGATTCGATGCGCTGCAGGAGTGTTCGGAGTGCAAGATCTCTGAGCGCTTCGACGATCTGGGTCCTGGCCCGTTTGTAGAGCATTTCGTCCAGTTGTCCGTGGTCGTTGGAAAGAAGATACTGTCGATGCTTCTGAATGGCCTGGTACAACTCCTCGATTCCCCGCGACTTGGTGGCTTCCGTTTCGATGATGAGCGGCTGCCAGCCGTTGTCTTCGCGCCTGCGCAGTCCAAGGTCGATGATGCTGCGCAGTTCCCGGACCGTTTTTCGGGATCCCTGCCGGTCTGCCTTGTTTACGACGAAGATATTGCCGATTTCCATGATACCGGCCTTAATGGCCTGGACCTCGTCTCCAAGTCCGGGAACGGTCACGAGAACCGTACTGTGGGCACTGTTGGCTATTTCGACTTCGTCCTGGCCAACGCCGACCGTCTCCACAAGGATGACATCCTTGCCCATGGCGTCGAGCACGGTGATCATATCATTGGTGGATCGGGTCAGGCCTCCAAAGTGGCCGCGTGTGGCCAGGCTGCGGATAAAGACTCCCGGGTCGAGAAAGTGCCGCTGCATGCGGATTCGATCACCCAGAATGGCGCCGCCGCTGAAAGGGCTGGTGGGATCGACGGCAAGAATGCCCACGGTCAAACCATCCTGCCGGTAGCGCAGGGCGAGCTGGTCGACGAGGGTGCTCTTGCCGACTCCGGGTGAGCCGGTGAATCCGACAATATAGGCTCTGCCCGTGTGGGGGTAGAGCTGTTTGAGAATTCTGGGAGTAGTGGGTACCTGGTCGTCGATGTCACGAAGCAATCGAGCGGTCGCCCGCACGTCTCCGGCTGTTATCTGATCGATTATACTCATGAACAAAACCCTTAAACCATGCAACAATCAAAAGGTTCCCGCCATGGTCGACCTCGGCGGACAGCAATGGGATAATACAATAATTCTTGCACCTGCGTGTACGACTGTCAACCAGGCTTTGGTCCAGAGATCCAGTGACGCGGAGTGGAAACGAGCCTGCTTCTGAGTCGGACGCCGGTGGTATTCGACGAACCGGGTGTTAGAATGCTGCCGCCTGAGGCAGCGGCAGCATCGACTCTTTGCCGGTTCCTCCTCCCCGTGTTCCACCGCGTGAGGGGGAACACGAGGTGGGACGGAATGCCTTGACAGGCGGAGCTATCCCGTGATGGCCTTACGCGGTTTCACGTTCTCCTTCACCCATGTCGTGATATCATGGAGCTTGGCCCCGGGTTCGAAGATTTCCTTAATTCCCGTCTCCTTCAGCCTGGGGATATCCTCCAGGGGAAAGATGCCGCCTCCGATTACCGTAATGTCTTCTGCCTGATTCATTTTGAGCAGTTCAATGACGCGGGGGAACGAATAAGTGTGAGCTCCGGAAAGGATGCTGAGTCCGATCATGTCGACGTCTTCCTGAATCGCCGTACTCACTATCTGCTCCGGCGTCTGGTGGCAGCCGGTATAAATCACTTCGAAGCCTGCGTCGCGGAAAGCCCTGGCGATGACTCTCGCTCCCCGATCATGGCCGTCCAGCCCTGGTTTGGCGATCAATATGCGCAGTTTCCTTTCCTGTTCCATGGAAACGTAACCTCCCTCTTAAGAATGAAATAATGGAAGCCTGGCCCTGACGAAAAACAAACAGGAGTCGGATCAGAATGTGCCGGGATCGGTATAGGTGCTGAAGACCTCCCGGTAAAGGTCGCAGCATTCCTGTTCCGTGGCGCCTGCCCGCACTGCATCGATGAGAGCGGGCATGACGTTGTTTTCCCAGCATGGAGGCCCCTCGCAGCGCCTGCGCAGTTCGTCCATGGCCCTGGCAAACCTGTCCCTGTCGCGTTCTTCCTTGAACCGGTTGGTGCGTTCCACCTGCATACGCTCGATTTCATCGTCGATCTTGAGGACGAATTCGAGGTCGGACTTGCCGGATGGGAACTTATTCACTCCAATGATGACCTTCTCGCCTTTATCCACCTGTTCCTGGAAATGAAAGGCCGCATCGGCGATTTCCATCTGCGGGTAGTCCCTCTCGATGGCCGCCACCATTCCTCCCATTTCGTCCAGCTTGTGGATGTAGGCCATGGCTTCCTCTTCCATCTTGTCCGTCAGGGCTTCGACGAAATAGGACCCGGCCAGAGGATCGATGACATGGGTTACCCCCACTTCTTCGGCCAGGATCTGCTGTGTACGCAGTGCGATGAGGACGGCTTCTTCGCTCGGAATCATGTAGACCTCATCGAGGGAATTGGTATGAAGGGACTGAGTGCCGCCGAGTATGGCGGCCAGGGCTTCGGTTGTGGTCCTGATGATGTTGTTGTAGGGTTCCTGGGCGGTGAGCGAGCACCCGGCTGTCTGTGTATGGAAGCGCATGAGCATGGATCTCGGGTTTTTTGCCTTGAAGCGGTCTTTCATGATGCGGGCCCACATGCGCCGCCCGGCCCGCATCTTCGCGATCTCCTCGAAGAAATCGATGTGCGAATTCCAGAAAAAGGAAAGTCTTCCGGCGAAGTCGTCTACGTCGAGTCCCCGTTTGATGGACTCCTCCACGTAAGTGATTCCGTCGTAGACGGTGAAGGCGAGTTCCTGCACGGCCGTGGAACCGGCTTCACGGATATGGTAGCCGCTGATGCTGATGGTGTTCCAGCGCGGAACCTCGCGTGTACCGTATTCCACCGTGTCGACCACCAGTCGGAGGCTGGGTTCGGGGGGAAGCATGAGGGTCTTCTGGGCGATGAATTCCTTCAGACAGTCGTTCTGGATGGTGCCACCGAGCTTCTTCCTGTTGAATCCTTCGTTTTCGGCGTTGGCGATGTACATGGCCCATACAATGGATGCGGGAGGGTTTATGGTCATGGATGTCGTCACGTCTTCGAGGTTGATGCGGGCAAAAAGCCGCTGCATGTCGTCGATCGTGTCGATGGCTACTCCACACTTGCCGCATTCACCCCGGGCCAGGGGAGAATCGGTGTCGTAGCCCATGAGGGTTGGAAAATCGAAGGCGGTGCTGAGGCCCGTTTCACCATGTTCGATCAGGTAGTGGAACCTCTTGTTGGTATCTTCCGCCGTGCCCAGGCCGGCGAACATGCGCATGGTCCACAAGCGCGCCCTGTACATGGTGCTCTGAACACCCCGTGTGAACGGATACATGCCCGGGAACCCGATTTCTTCAGAGAAATCTTTGTCCTTGATGTCAAGAGGCGTGTAAAGCGGCTTGATCTCCAGGTCTGAAACCGTGGAAAACCGCTGCAGCCGCTCGGGCATCTTCTTCAAGGCTCCGTTGTACTCCTCCAGCCAATCCCTGTACTCTTTTTCCATGCGTTCGAGAGCAGATTCAGTAATCATTCCTTTTGCCATCTTGTTTCCCCTCCTCGACGTTCCACTCCAAATGGGCTTCGATCTGCGGTATAACGGGTGCGGCGTTTGTTTGCCTGGAGAATGTGGACGAATATCCTGTTTCAACCGGCGGCCTGCAAACCGGCCGGTCAAGACCGAGACAGGTTGAAGCTGATTCATGTCTCACGGCAAAGCCTCGGGGATGTCGGCTCGTATTCAGAAAAACGTTCAGCCGGAGCTTCCTTCGGCTTCTTTTCCCTGTGGCGGGCCAGCCCGTCTCCCAATGCTCTTTGTTACCGGAAAGAGTGACATCCGCGCAAGCTTGAAAGGTCGAACCCGGCAGGATTCACAAGACGAGAAAAGCACGGGGATTTCTTCCGGACCTGTTCCTGCACGCGCAGTCCGGAAAGCAGAGGGAGTGCGCCGCGGGATGACGGTCAACACTTAAATCAGAGAGTTATGTATTGTCAAACAAATTTTTTCTTGACCGAATCGGAACTCTTGGGGTAGTAGGAATGTGATCAGGATGCCGGATATCGCATTTTCAGGTTCACCTTTTGGAATCCTTCTGCTTCCTTCGATTCTGCTGCTGGTGTTCGACTGTTCGACTGTTCCCTTCTGTCGTCTCCCCTTGCGTGTGCTGCCTGTAACATTCTGCGGCAAGATGGTCCAAGGGGACAGCTTATCTGCCTGCCGGCTGGAATCCCCTACACTCACCAAACACAAAAACCGCTCTCAACGTGTCAATGCACAGGGAATAACCCTGGGAAGGCTTGTCCAGCTCCCCGGACCGTTCTTGAAGGGAGGTGAGGATTGAACACCACTGGATAAAAGATCTCTGAAAAGGATTGGGGAAAACAGTCGTTCAATAACCGTTGATGGAGGAGCACCGTATGGCAGGACAGCTCAGACCTCGTTGGGGGCAGCCCCTGACCGGCATCATTTCTTCGATTGCATTCTTTCTTGTTGCCTGGATCACCTGGTATCTGTTCAGCGACCCACGTGGCCCCGTGGGCAGCTTTCCCTATCCTTTCGTCATGTATCTGGCCATGATGATCCTGGTGGGCCTCTGGCAACACATGTTTCTTGGGGACTGGCCGTTTCAGAACATGTCCCAGCCTGCCAGAGGAATCGTGGAGACCATAGTCAACCTGATCGTGGTCTGGTTCGTCATTCATGTCATCTTCTACAGGGTGCTCGGCATCGGTTTTAACTTCCTCAGCCAGATCAACCTCGAAACCCTTGCCGCCGCCGGAAAGACCATTCTGCCCGAGGGCTGCGGCAAGACCCTCACCCTCGAAGCCCTGGTCAATCCCAATGCGAGATACGCCGAAAGGGCGGTGGTCACTTTTGTGCTCATCGGGTTTTATTCGTATCCCTTCGTGACGATCCTCTTCGGGAAGTGGCCCATCCGTCCAAGCGACCTGACCCAGCCCAGGGCGGGCCTGGCCGAAATCGGCTGGACGTCTACCCTTACCCTGTTCTTCTACACCATTCTCATCGTTCCCTTCTGGGGCCTTGTCTTCGGAAAGGTCTTCGGCAATTCCTACGCGATCAATCTTCCGTGGTGGGGGGATATAGCCGGTACGACCCATGTGCACTGGGTCTTCGGGTGGTGGGAATGGATGATCATCGTCCTGTTCATGACGCCCAACGTCTGGCGCATGAAGCCCTGGACGCTCATCCAACTGCCACAGCCGTGGAAGGGAACCATCTCGTTTGTGATCAACGTCATCCTCGGCTATCTGCTGGCCTGGCTGTGCGTGAAGATCGCTCCGGCCTGGATGTCCATGGAGCAGATCGCTCAACATCTGCCCGCCGGAGACAAAGGGGATCCGACGCGTTTTCTCTGGTACCATGCCGCGGAGATCGCAGGATTTACCCTCATCCCCTTCCTGGCGTGGCACCACTACTTCGATGATATGGCCCCCTCGGCGGACAAGGATGCATGGAGCGCCTTCTGGTTCAGAACCGTGGGGGTGCTCGTGCTGATGGTGGTCACTTATATCTTCTTCTACCACATCAATTTCGGCCACTGGGGATTGGGCAACCATCACATGGAACATGGCCTCGCCGAAAGGTTCATACACGGAGAATCCCTCATCTGGAACTTCTGGTGGATCATACCTCTTCTCTGGAATGAATGGTTCTTCCACAAGTGGCCCTTCTACGTGCATGACGATCCACACTGAAAAAGGGCGGGACTTCTGCTGCCGTCCTGGCTGAAAACAGGAGGGTTCGCGGGCGTCTGCCGACCCCGTGAATCCTCCCGACAATCTACACAATCCGGCGGTTTTCGAGGCAGAATGGAAAGTTTCGAGCCTTCGAAAGAGCCCCGTCACCCCAAACGTTGCCCCGGACATTGCCCTGGATGTTGCCCCGATGGTAGGGGCGAGAAATGATGGTAGGGGCGAAGAATTTTTCGCCCCTACCACGTACATCGACAATGAATCCTATTCCGTGAATACGATTCGGCATGATCGCAAACAGATCCAGTCCCGGCATGGGAAGAAGATCGAAGGCGTTGCAGCGTCATTGGGCATCACAACGTAACGAAAACCACAACGTCATTCCTGCGAAAACCACAACGTCATTCCCGCAAAAGGCGGGAATCCAGTCCAAGCGCGGATCGCGCCTTAAAGATCTCTCTCATTTTGACTCCATATTTCCTGCTGAATCTTTGGACCACCCCATGTGATGCCATACCCGCTGCAACGGATTCGATATTGCACGACGTACAGTGTACCGTTTGGTCTGCCTGCCATGTTGTATGTTTCGCCGTGCACGAAGCCCTTCCTGGGTTCCCGCCTTTTTTGCGGGAATGACGTTGTGGAGTGCAATGACGGTGTTGTGGAAATGACGGTGTTGTGGTGCAGAATGACGTTGTGGTGCCATCGATCCTTTGCCTGAAAAGCACCGGATGTACTCATTTGCTGAATGAACCACAGAAATCACTTTGTGAGGTTTTCATTTCCCCTGGTCCACGCTCCCCGACAGATCGTCGAATTCCGGGTGTGAAAAACACAAACCGTTCGGGGCAACGGATGCAGAATCGCCATTATGCCCGCTTTCAGCCGGCTTTCAGCAAGCAACCTCCTGAAATCCTTCATTGCGGACCTTCGTCGCCGACATGCACAGGTGCGGTGCTGAAACCGTGATCTGCACTCTCCTCGGCTTTTGCAGGATGGCACGGCGGCGGACGATCTCCGGGCAGACGTGTTTGTGTCAGCTCTATATTCTTCCACCCTTGAAGAACCCCCTCTTTTTGGTTATGGTGTCGGAGTCGGCAGCTTACAGGAATCAGGCATCAGACCTGGCGGGGGATTGCTCACAAACCCGCCACGAAGGACTCCATGGAGTGATACAGCGGTTTCTCCACACTCTCCTTCATCGAAACCGGAAAGGCTTCAGGGTCGTCCACCAGGCCGTTCTGCCTCATCGGGAAGCCCTTTGCCGTGATGTGACTCCGCCTCTTCCCGAAGCCCTGCAGAAGTCGCTTGTCCAAATGGGGATTTCTCGCCTGTACACTCATCAGGCGGATGCCATCGAATGCATCAGGGCGGGGCGAAACGTCGTCGTGGCCACTCCTACGTCCAGCGGAAAGTCGCTGATCTACAACCTTGCTGTTGCGGAAGCGTTTCTGAGTGACCCCGACCTCGGGGCACTCTACCTTTTCCCTATCAAGGCCCTCAGCAGAGACCAGATGGACGGTCTCGAGAGATTTTCCGTGGTTTCCGGGCAGAACGCTGGAACCGAACCCTTCAGAGCGGCCGTTTACGATGGAGACACGTCATCCTACCAGAGAGCGAAGATTCGGCAACACCCCCCTCACATCGTCCTGTCGAACCCGGACATGCTGCACTACGCCCTTCTCGCCTACCACGACAAGTGGGAAGCCTTCTGGAGGAAACTCCGCTTTGTCGTAATCGATGAAATGCACACCTACCGGGGCATCTTCGGGAGCCATGTGGCCCAGATCTTTCGCAGGCTCGTGCGCATATGCAGATTTTACGGAAGTTCTCCGCAGTTCATTCTCCTGTCGGCAACCATTGCCAATCCCGAGGAACTCGCAGCACAGCTCATCGGACGGAACGGAGACTCCATATCCGTTCTACGAGATCATGGAGCGCCGCAGGCCAGGCGTCATTTTGTTTTTCTGGAACCGGAAGAGGCGGGCGATGCTCATGCTGGAGGCATGGCGGCAAGGCTTATCGTGCAAGCCGCCCGACTGGGACTCAAAACCATTGCCTTTACCCAGTCCCGCAGGCTGACCGAACTTGTCCACATCAGCGTATCGAGACAGGCGCCAGGGCTTGTGGATCGAGTCAGTTCCTACAGGGCGGGGTTTCTGCCCGAGGAACGCCGGGGCATCGAAGGCAGGCTGGCAGCCGGTACCCTGTCGGCCGTGATTTCCACGAGTGCCCTCGAGATGGGGATCGACATCGGAGGTCTCGACCTTTGCATACTTGTGGGCTATCCGGGCACGGTGATGACCACGTGGCAGCGCGGCGGGCGAGTCGGCCGGAGCGGGCAGGAATCGGCCATCGTTCTCATTCCTCAGCCGGATGCCCTCGACCAGTACATCGTTCACCACCCGCACCAGTTTCTCGACAGCCGTTTTGAACTTGCCGTCACCGATCCGTGGAACACCGAGGTGCTCAAGGCCCACCTGCCCTGCGCGGCTGCGGAACTGGCTCTCCATCGCCGGGAAATCAACGAAAACAACGCCCTGGTCCGAGTTGTCGAGGAATTGACTTCCACGTCGAAGCTGCTTCAGACAGAAGACGGAGAGGAATGGATTTCTTCGGCGCACCACCCTCACAGGCTGGTGGACATTCGATCCGTCGGACCCTCCTTCACCATACTCAAGAAATCCCCCGAAGGCCGGGACATTCCCGTTGGCAGGAACGACGGCATACGGGCGCTCAAGGAGTGTCATCCGGGAGCCGTCTATCTGCATCGGGGTGAAACGTTCCAGGTGGAAAAGCTTGACCTTGTTCATCGAACGATCCATGTGACTCCCTGCAACGTTCCCTACTTCACCCGGGTGGTCAGCGAAAAGGAAACGGAAATCATCGAAGTGCTTGCTTCCAGGCCGGCAGGAAATTTCGTTGCGCGCCTGGGCAGACTGCGTGTTACCGAGCACATAGTCGGCTACGAAAAACGCCGCCTTTTTTCCCAGGAACGGCTGGATTCGACTCCGCTCGATCTTCCACCCCAGACCTTCGAAACGGTGGGGTTCTGGTTTGAAATCGAACCGCTTTTCGCCGCACACATACAAAAGGCAGGCCTCCATTTCATGGGAGGAATCCACGCCGTCGAACATGCCGCCATCAGCATGTTTCCCCTGTTCGCCCTCTGCGACCGCAACGATATAGGCGGGATCTCCTGCCCGCGGCATCCCCAGGTCGAGAAGGCCGCCGTTTTCATATACGACGGCCATCCCGGAGGCATAGGTCTTGCCGCGAGGGGGTACGAGGTCATCCTCGATCTCCTCGAAAAGACCAGGGAACTCATCGCAACGTGCGCGTGTTCGGAAGGCTGCCCCGCATGCATTCATTCTCCCAAATGCGGATCCGGAAACAAGCCTCTGGACAAGCAGGCTGCCCTGGCAGTACTCGAGTACATCCTGGGGATTCGGAAGATAACCGAAAGCCTTTTTCCACAGGAGCAGGAGCCGGTCAAATCGGAACCCGCCCCCACGCCATCTGTTCAGCGTCCGCCACAGGTTCGCATCGGGTTCTTCGACCTCGAAACACAGCGACTGGCCGGGGAAGTAGGCGGTTGGCAGAACAGGCACCTCATGCGCGTTTCCCTCGCCGTCCTGCATGAAGCCGGATCAGACACCTTCGAGGTATTCAGGGAAGAGGACGTACCACGGCTCATCAGGAAGCTGCACGAACTGGACCTGGTTGTCGGATTCAACGTCGAACAGTTCGACTATGGAGTTCTCAAAGCCTACACGGCACAGGATTTGACCAGCCTGCCCACCTTCGACATGCTCAAGGCCATCAACGAAACCCTGGGCTTCAGGTTGAGCCTCGGCCACCTCGCCGAAAAGACACTCGGCAAATCAAAATCCTCCGACGGCATCCAGGCCGTCCAGTGGTTCAGGGAAGGCCGATGGGATCTGCTTGCCGAATACTGCAAAATGGATGTTGAAATCACGAGGGACCTCTTTTTCCACGCCCTGGGAAACGGCTTCCTGCTCTATGGCGACCGCAGAGGACGTGTTCTTCGGGTGCGCACGCCATGGTCCCTGGAAGAGTTGGTTGCTTCCTCAAAACCCGGACGCAGTTAGAATACGCCGAATCCCGGTCCGGTGTGGGACGGGAAAGATTCCGGATGCCGGCGGAGATCGGGCAGGATCTTTCTTGCAAATTATCCTCACTCGTCTAGAATAGAGCATTATTGTGCCTTGTTGAGCATGGAATGAGGTCGGCCCGGGGAAGGCCGGCGTTCGAAAAGGGCAAAACATCCGAAAGGGTGGGGCGCAAAGCTTCCGGCCTAAGTTCCCTGAAAGGGAATAGGGTTGCAGGGCTGCCGGGCGTATACAGCATGCAGGTCAGGCTGTGCTTCGCAAGAGGGATTTCGAAGGTACGAGAGGGAAGAAGTTGCAGGCATCATCATGGCCCTGCTCACGGAGGATTCCCGTTTTATCGGTTGCCATGCTCCCGTTTCACTTTTCAACGTTCTTTCACTCCCCGAACGGTTGCACCAGCATCGTTTCATTCAGAACCGCAGGGCGGCCGAAAGCCGGCTCTCTCCCATGTTTCACGCTGGAAAAGATACGTAAGAGACCGTATAGGTGTTTGTCCTCCAGGGAAGCGAACAACCGGTGGAAGTGCGTCTCGTGGGTTCTATACCCGGAACATTCACACTGCACTGGGACGCTGTGCAGTGTGAAAGAACCGGCTTGCCGTTTCTGTGTCGAGTCGGAATTGGGAGGCAAGAACGAGAATGAAGACCTTAAACCGTGCCAGGGATATCTACCGAGTTCCCTCGCTGCCGATCGTGCGCGGCCCGGTGTTTTTCCCCAGGCTCACAGGTCCGCAGGAATCCTGGTTCGCGCTCTACGTTCAGGTCAAACACGAGAAGGAAGTCGCAAAAAGGCTCGAAATGAAATCCGTTACCTGTTTTCTGCCCCTGGTGGAATCCTGGAGCAAGAGACAGGACCGGAGGAAGAAGATCCATCTGCCGCTGTTTCCCGGCTACGTTTTTGTCCATGCCGTTCTCGACAATTACACCAGCGTGAATGTTTTGAAGACCCCCGGGGCCCTCACCCTCATCAGGAACTCCGAAGGCCCGCTTCCGATCCCTTCCTTTCAGATTGAAAACCTCAAGACCCTGCTGGACTCCCGGCTGCCGCTTAACCCTCATTCCTTCCTCAGAGAAGGCGACTGGGTAAGGGTCATCCGCGGACCGCTGAACGGCTGCACCGGCATACTGATCCGCCAGAATCCCAGAAAAGGAAGGCTTGTGGTCAGTGTGAACACCATTCAGCAGGCTGTCAGCGTGGAACTGGATGTCGAGGACGTCGAATCCATCCCTCCCCCGTGTCCGAACATTGCGCAATTCTGATGCCCGACCGTTCGTTCCCTCGTATCCGCCGGGGAAGCCAGGCGGTGCCTGAATGTTACCGCCTCGCCCCCGATGTGTGCCGGCCCGAAAAGAGATGCACCGTGACCGAGGCATCCCTGTCGAATCCTTCCACGTGCTGGGGAACGACTACATAGCCGTCGGCCTGCACGAGAGTACTGATCATGGCCGATTTCCCGAAAACGGGAGTGGCGGTCGGAAGGCCTTCGGACAGGGAAAGCACAACCGGTACGTAATCGGCGCGCCCGTGGACCGAAGGAAGCCGGCAGCTCAGCACCGCAGTGCGGATATTGCCGTCTCCTCCGCTGATTTCTTCAGGAGATATTCCCTGCAGCCGGCGCAAAGAAGGCAGGACAAAAGCGCTGCAGATCATCATGGCGGATACCGGCTGCCCGGGCAGCCCCCAGAAAATCTTTCCTCCGGTTCGCCCGAGAATGGTGGGTTTGCCAGGCCGGACCGCCACTCCATGGACCAGCAGTTCGGCCTCGGGCAGGCAGTTCAGAACCTCGATGGTCAAATCTTTGGCCCCGACGGAACTGCCGCCGGACAGGATCAGCATGTCGTGTTCAAAGAGTATCCTGCGGCAGACGGAAGAGAGCACATCGAGGCTGTCGGTAAGCACCGCTCTGTATCCCACCCGGGCTCCTTCCTCGACGACGAGGGACACCAGGCTCGTGCTGTTGATGTCCCTTATTTTTCCAGGAGGCACAGGTTTGGTCGAAATCGGTACGACCTCATCGCCTGTGGACAGGATCGCCACGCGAGGGCGCCGATGCACTTTGACCGTTTCCACCCCCAGTGCCGCCAAGCCTCCCAGGTCCTGGGGGCGCAGAATCCACCCCGAAGGAAACAATACCTGGCCGAGCGATATGTCTTCACCTTCCCAAAGCACGTTCTCTCCCGGTGCCACGGGTTTTACCACCTCGATGGTCGTTTCATCCAGCGCGACAACATGCTCGACCATGACCACGGCGTCGGCTCCGACGGGCAGCATGCCTCCCGTGGGTACGGCCACGGCCTTTCCCCGATCCACTGACAGCCCTGCGGGCCGCCCCATGTACACCTCGCCGGCGACAAGGAGGAGCGCGGGCAGTGTTTCCGATGCGCCGAAGGTGTCCCGTGCCCTGACGGCATAACCGTCCATGGTTGCCCGCGCAAAGTGCGGAACGGCCTCGGGCGCAGTGAAAGATTCCGCCAGGACCCGGCCGGCCGCCTCATCCAGTTGCACTTCCTCCCAGGACAAAGGTTGGATCTGCCTGATGATGGAAAACACTTCTTCCGCTGTCCTGACTCTGAGAAATTCGGCCATGGATAAATCCTGCAGGAACATTTGGAGTTCAATTCAAGGGAACGGTCATTCCTTTCATAGCCCATCCTCCCCTTAAAATCCAGAGAGAGAAAAGAGTGAGTTTCCGTTTGATCTTTAGTATAAGAAAACGTCTATGTACAACGGCTTTTAAAAAGCAAGGTTCATCTCCAGGAGGATATCGACAGGTGGGCACTCAAGCGGGGAAGTTTGTACTGCGTTCAAAAATCTGGATAGCAGACGAAAACGGAAAAGTCGTGTTTGGGGCGGGGCGACTGCGCATCCTCAGCGCGGTGGCGGAACACGGGTCGATCCTGGCAGCGTCCAGGGAACTGCACATGAGTTACCGGGCCGTTTGGGGAAAGATCAAGGCCACGGAAGAACGGCTCGGAAGGCCCCTTCTCGATAAGAAAACAGGGGGAGCCCAGGGGGGTGGGTCGGAACTCACCCCCCTGGGTGAGGCTCTCGTGGAACGATTTCGGCATCTGCAGACTTTGACCGAAACAGCGGCTGATACCCTTTTCAGGGATCTGTTTCAAGAAGAACTCGAGGATTAGACATCCTTAAAGGTCGCCTTGGCTGTCTTGCCCAGTTCTCCCAGGTTCTCCACAACCGTGATACCGGCTTCGCGCATTGCCTTGATCTTGCCTTGAGCCGTTCCGCTCGATCCGCTGATGATGGCTCCCGCATGACCCATTCGGCGTCCTGGAGGTGCGGTAAGACCCGCGATGAATCCGATTACGGGCTTCGTGACATTCTTCTTGACGAAGTCCGCGGCGTCTTCTTCCGCGGAACCACCGATTTCACCTACCATGATGATGGCTTTCGTTTCAGGGTCAGCCTGGAAAGCCGAGAGGCAGTCGATGAAATTCGTGCCGTTCACAGGGTCGCCACCGATTCCCACGCAGGTGCTCTGGCCGATTCCCACACCCGTCAACTGATGAACGACTTCGTAGGTGAGGGTCCCGGATCGGGATACGACGCCGACGGAGCCCGGCTTGTGAATGGGGCCTGGCTGAATGCCTATCTTGCACTGGCCGGGAGTGATAATGCCCGGGCAGTTGGGGCCGATCAGGCGGCTCTTGCTGGTGCGCAGATAAGTCTTCACCTTCATCATATCCACTACGGGAATACCCTCGGTAATGGCAACAATGACGGCGACTCCGGCGTCGATGGCTTCCAGGATGGCATCCGCGCAGAATGGCGGAGGAACGAAAACCATTGCGGCATTGGCGCCTGTTTCCTTGACGGCCCTGTAAACCGTATTGAAAACGGGAATGCCTTCAACGGACTGTCCGCCTTTACCCGGTGTCACACCCGCGACCACGTTCGTGCCGTACGCCTTGCACGCGAGGGTATGAAACTGGCCTTCACGGCCCGTGATGCCCTGAACCAATAATCTCGTGTTTCGATCCACCCAAATGCTCATGATTTCCCCCTTCTATCCTTTTACAATTGCAGCGACTTTTTGGGCGGCATCTGTAAGGTCTTTTGCCGTAATCAGGTTAAGCCCGGATGCCTCAAGGATTTGTCGACCCTTGTCCACGTTCGTCCCTTCCATGCGGATCACGACGGGGACCTTAACGTCCACTTTCTTGGCCGCTTCGACAACACCCTCGGCCAGAATATCGCAACGGAGGATACCGCCGAAGATATTGATGAACACACCCTTCACGGCCGGGTCGCTCAGGATGATCCGGAATCCGTTTTCCACCTGCTGCGCATTGGCGCCGCCGCCCACGTCCAGGAAGTTGGCGGGGGAAGCTCCTGCCTGCTGAATGATATCCATCGTGGCCATGGCCAGACCGGCACCGTTCACCATGTTTCCAACGCTTCCGCCGGGCATCTTGATGTAGTTGAGATCGTACTTGGATGCCTCCACCTCGAAAGGATCTTCCTCATCCAGGTCGCGATATTCCTGGATGTCTTTGTGACGGAACAGCGCGTTGTCGTCGAAATTCACCTTGGCATCCAGGGCGATGACTCTCTTGTCCGAGGTAATGACCAGAGGGTTGATTTCCAGAAGGGAGCAGTCATATTCCACGAACAGCTTGAAGAGCTTGTTCAGCATCGGGATGAACTGCTTCACCACTTCCGGTTCCATGTTCAGCCCGTAGGCCATCTCGCGGGCCTGATAGCCCTGGAATCCCAGCAGCGGATCCACGTTGACCTTGATGATCTTCTCCGGTGTCTTGGCCGCTACTTCCTCGATATCCATACCGCCGGCTTCGCTTCCCATTACGATGATGGTGGCCGTGGCACGGTCCGGGAGCATACTCAAATAGAGTTCTTTTTCAATGGGCAGCCCTTCTTCAACCAGGAGCTTCTTGACCAGCCTCCCCTCGGGACCCGTCTGATGGGTCACCAGGGTCATGCCTAGAATACTCGATGCGTACTGGTCTACCTCGGCCGCACTCTTGGCCAGCTTGACCCCGCCTCCCTTGCCGCGCCCACCCGCGTGGATCTGGGCTTTTACCACTACCGGAAATACTCCCAATTCGGCGGCAATGGCCTTTGCTTCGTCAACGCTGAAAGCCGCTTTCCCACGAGGAATAGGGACTCCGTACTTCTTGAACAACTCTTTCGCTTGAAACTCGTGAATTTTCATTTTTCTCCTCGCTATCCCCGAAACAACTCCACCTGTGCAGAACTTGACTCACCAACGAGAGCCCTCATCCTAAAAAGCACTTGCTTCTCCGGAACACCACTATTCCTAGATGAAAGATCTCACAATGTCAAACGTTGTTTGTAACGTTTTGAACAAACCGGATACACTTCACCCGGCGCGCTTCCCCTCTGTATCACGAAACCAGCGACATCTTGAGAAATGTTGCACACTATAGATGCAACATCCTCCTCATTTCAACCCTTTTTTCATCCGCTCTTTCTTCATCCCCTCCCACCCTTTCCCTTCACCCCTCTTTGGCACCATCGGCTGAAAAATCAATGGGTATCTCGGTCATGATGTGGTAAACATCCATTCGAACAGCATCATCATGGATAACAGGGAGTCGAACCTATGGAATACGAACCCGTCATCGGCCTGGAGATTCATGCTCAACTCCTCACCAGGAGCAAGATTTTCTGCGGGTGTTCCACGACCTTCGGTGCCGGACCCAACACTCACACCTGCCCCGTGTGCCTCGGAATGCCCGGCGTCCTTCCGGTGCTCAACCGCAGCGTCGTGGAATTCACCATGAAAATGGCCCTGGCCACCCACTGTACCATTGCTCCCCGCAGTGAATTCGCGCGCAAGAATTACTTTTATCCGGACCTGCCCAAAGGTTACCAGATTTCCCAGTACGAACTTCCTCTCGCCCGGAACGGCTGGGTGGACATCGAAACGGAAAAGGGGACCAGGCGAATCCGCATTCACCGGATTCACGTGGAAGAAGACGCGGGCAAACTCATTCACGACGAGCATCGGTCCACGAGCTATGTCGATTTTAACCGCACCGGTGTTCCCCTCATGGAGATCGTGACCGAACCCGACCTGCATTCCTCAGAAGACGCCGCCACGTTTCTGAGAGCACTCCGTGAAATACTGCGCTACCTCGATATTTGTGACGGCAACATGGAAGAAGGGAGCCTCAGGTGCGACGCCAACATATCCCTGCGTCCCGCCGGCACCAGCGGTCTCGGAGTCAAAACAGAACTGAAGAACATGAATTCTTTCAAGAACGTTCAGAAGGCGCTTGATTTTGAGATCAGGAGGCAGAGGGCACTCCTCGAAACAAATGAACCCGTAGTGCAGGAAACCCGACTCTGGGATACCGGCCGCAGTGTGACGCTCAGCATGCGGGGCAAGGAAGAAGCTCACGATTACCGCTATTTTCCGGACCCGGACCTGGTGCCCGTCGAGGTGGATCAGGCATGGATCGACGAGGTGCGCGCCTCGCTTCCCGAACTTCCCGAGGCCAGAAGAGAACGTTTTCTGAAGGACTACGGGCTCCCAGCCTATGACGCCCAGGTGCTTACATCATCCAAGGCGCTTGCCAACTATTTCGAGACTGTTGTGCAGGCATTTCCCCAGCCCAAAATCGTGAGCAACTGGATCATGTCGGAACTGCTCCGGGAACTGAACCGCAACGACGGCGAGATCGAGCGGTGCCCTGTTGCTCCCGGGAGCATGGTCGAGCTTTTGCACCTCCTGGACACCGGGGTTGTGAGCGGGAAAATCGCCAAGGCGGTGTTCGAGGAAATGTATGCCACGGGTCGAGGAGCCAGGGAGATCGTCGAGGCGAAAGGGCTCACCCAGGTCAGGGACGAGGGGGCCATCGAGGCGATCATCGATGAGGTGCTGGCTGAAAACCCGAAAGAGGTCGAACTCTACAGGGGCGGCAGGGAAAAACTGTTCGGGTTCTTTGTCGGCCAGGTCATGCGTAAGTCGAAGGGCAAAGCCAACCCCGGGCTGGTCAACGAAGCCCTGCGAAAGAAACTGGAATAGACTCGAAGACCCGGACCGATTCTGCAAAATCGAGTTATTGCAAGGAGTCACACGCATATGTCGGAACAGAGATGGTTACCTCCTATCTACTGGGACGGAGACGCGGTCGCCATTGTCGACCAGCGAGTGCTGCCGCACAAGGAAAAGACCCTTCGATGCACGAATCCTCAGCAGGTGGTGACGGCCATTAAAACTATGGCCATCCGAGGTGCTCCCGCGGTGGGGATCGCCGGTGCCATGGCCCTGTCTCTCGGCGCCTCCTCCATGAAGGCTGCTGAGACGCAGACTTTCAAGCGCAAGTTTGTCCGCCTGTGCCGCCAGGTGAGGACGGCGAGACCCACAGGCAACAACCTGGGCTGGGCTGTCGAGAAGGTATATTCCATCGTGGTGGAAAACCCGGGAGCCGATGTTCCGGAACTCATCGAACTGATCCGCAGGAGGGCTGACGAGATTCTTGCCGAGGACGTCGCGGCCAACGTGGCCATCGGGAATCACGGGAAGGAAGTCATTCCAGGCGGTGCCCGCGTGCTCACGTACTGCAACGCGGGGGCTCTCGCCACCGGCGACTATGGAACCGCGGTGGGAGTCATCCGTGCCGCCTTCGCCGCGGACCCCTCGGTTCAGGTCTACGCCTGTGAAACCCGCCCCTTTCTGCAGGGAGCGAGGCTCACAGCGTATGAACTGGCGCAGGCGGGGATCCCCGTTACCGTCATTACGGACAATTCGGTGGGAAGCCTCATGAAACAGGGTGCGATCGACGTGGTGGTCGTCGGTGCTGACCGCATCGCCGCCAACGGGGACACAGCCAACAAGATCGGAACCTACACCGTGGCCGTCCTGGCCAGGACTCACGATATACCGTTCTATGTCGCCGCTCCGAGGTCTACCATCGATCCCACTCTTCCCGACGGCGACGGAATTCCCATCGAACAGCGAGACCCGAAGGAGGTGACCCACTTCCACGGGCGACCTGTGACCCCCGCGGACGTTCCGGCTCTGAACCCCGCTTTCGACGTCACACCTCATCGTTATATAACGGGCATTATCACCGAAGTGGGCATTCTGAAAAAACCCTTCGGCAAGGCCGTCAGGAAGGCCATGGAACTCTAGGAATCCCGGGCTGCCGCCCGGGATTGATGAGACCCGGTCAAGACAGGATCCGCCCGAACAACCGGCATCCTCTTCAAGGGCCGGAAGTCATTCCCAACACCTCACGACCCCAGTCCGCCAGGTTGCGGAACGGCCCGTGAAATCCCTGCCGACCCTCGAATTCACCTGTGCCCCCATCCACCGCGACAAACGGCACACCGGCATGTTCGGCCGCCGCCAGGTCCCCTTTCCCGTCTCCCATAAAAAGGCACCGGCCGGCCTCGAATCCGAATTCGGTGAGCAGTCTTACCAGCGACTCGGACTTGGGCCAGTCGCCTCCTCCACGTATGATATCGAGAAGAGAATCGAGACGACGTGAGGCGAGAGTCTCCCGCAGTTCGGCGAGAGGAGTGTTGGAGAGGGCGACTCGAATCTTTTCCAGTTCACCGAGCCGCGCCAGGACCTCTCTGCACCCGGGGATCAAGGGAGCCCGGGCCATGGATTCCCGCGACAGTCTCTTGAACCGCTCCCAGCGCAGTTCGAATTCATCCCCCTCGAACGGCCTTCTCATTACCCGCTCCTGGATAATGCGGATCTTGCTGCCCCGGTCGATGCCGGTGAGTTCGAGATAGAGTTCCTCGATGAGGTGCAGCGTGGCGGGATCGTCCGTGAAAGACCGGGCCATGGCCCGGGCATTGGCCCGATTGGAATCGATGAGAACGCCGTTCACATCGAAGATACATACCTTGATCGTCGAAAGATCCATGGGCAGGCCTCACAGGGTATTCTGTCTGTTTTTTCGGCAGCCCTTTCCGGGCACGCCAGGGCTCCTGAACATTGGGAAGTTTCCGGAAGATTCCATCCCTCGTGCGAAACGGCCATCGAAAGGCGAAAACCTATTCACGGAAAAGGATTTCCACCATGTCGTGCAAGGAACGGACCCCCATGCATTCCACTCCGGGTTCGCGCGGGATCTGGTCCACGTTGCTGTGAGGCAGAATGCATCTCTTAAAGCCCAGTTTGAATGCTTCCGCGGCCCGCATGGCGCTGTGCCCCACTCCTCGAACCTCCCCCGCCAACCCCACCTCGCCCCAAACCACGATGTCCAGCGGGACGGGCCGATCCAGGTAGGTGCTGACCAGGGCGGTCGTCATGGCAAGGTCGGCCGCGGGCTCAAACAGGCGGACTCCCCCCGCTATGTTCACAAAGACATCCTGTTGAGCAAAATTGAATCCCGCCTTCTTTTCGAGAACAGCCAGGAGCAGGGACAGGCGGTTGCTGTCCACCCCCATGCTGGTACGCCTGGGTTGAGTCCAGCCGGTCGAGCTTGCCAGTGCCTGCACTTCTACGAGCAGAGGCCGGGTGCCTTCAACGGAGCAGGTCACAACGGAACCGGACACGCCCGTGGGACGCTCGGCAAGAAGGAACTGCGACGGATTGGCAACCTCCTCGAGGCCGGTTTCTTTCATCTCGAATACTCCGACCTCGTTGGTCGACCCGAAGCGATTCTTAACTGCTCTGAGCAGGCGGAAGGTGTGGGTCCGGTCGCCTTCCAGGTAAAGGACGGTATCCACCAGGTGTTCGAGTGCACGCGGGCCCGCAATGGCTCCTTCCTTGGTGACGTGTCCGACAATGAATACGCCTGTCCCGGTTTCCTTGGCCGCACGCATGAGCCTCGAAGCACATTCGCGGACCTGGCTGATGGAACCCGGTGCAACGTCAACAAACCGGGTGTGCATGGTCTGGATGGAATCAACGGCGATCACCCGGGGCTGGCTCCTGTCGATCACATCCATCACGGCTTCCAGGGATGTTTCGGAAAAAATGTGCAGATCCGGGGACGATATCCCGAGGCGCAACGCTCTGGACTTCAGCTGCTGCAGACTTTCCTCCCCCGAAACGTACAGCACCTGCATCCCGCCGGACATACGGGAAAGGGCCTGGAGGAGGAGGGTGGATTTCCCGATGCCGGGATCACCCGCGAGCAGCACGAGGGAGCCTTTGGTGAGCCCGCCTCCCAGTACCCTGTCCCATTCCTTCAGTCCAGTACGTATGCGGGGAGCCGCATCGGCCGCAATGTCGTCGATGGAAACCGGCTCTGAAGACAAGGCAGGCGCCTTCCCCTTCCTGCCGGAACCCTTGAGCACCGTCTCTTCGACCAGGCTGTGCCAGCTCTGACATTCCGGACAACGCCCCAGCCACTTGGGACTCACATATCCGCACTGTTGACAGCGGAAGACGATCCTGTAATCAGCCATGGACTCCTCGCCTCGGTTGTTTATTCCAGGTTCATTTTATACCATGTTTGTGCGGAGTCGTGGTACATGGTGTTGCCGGGACCCCGAGAGAAAACAGGGTGTAGATGAGCCGCGGAAGTATTCCATTTTTTTGCGGGACCTGTCCGGGCGCGCGTTCATGTTTACGAGAAAATGCCGGAAGAACCTGATCTTCTGAGTCCTGTGACGGAGCCGGCCTCGGAATGGAATGCTTCGAGCAGAGAAAAGAGCCACCCGGTCATGCCCGGCCGGGTCGAGCACAATGTTCAATTGACAAAGCCGAAAAGATTGTTTTATAGTTTTACACCGTTCCAAAAGAATGAATTCCGAAGATCCGGGTACCTATTTTCTCTTGAGGAGAGGAGTTTTTCTAATGGCAGGGAAGAACATCATCGAGATTTCCGACAATACGTTCGAACAGGAAGTGCTGCAATCCGAATTGCCCGTGCTGGTGGATTTCTGGGCCCCGTGGTGTGGACCCTGCCGTGCGATAGCGCCTGTTATAGAAGAGCTCTCCGGGGATTACGAAAACAAACTTAAAGTGGCCAAATGCAATGTGGATGACAATCCGAAGACTCCGAGCCGGTACGGCATCCGTGCAATCCCAACGCTGATCATCTTCAAGAACGGCAACGTGAGTGAGCAGATTACGGGAGCAGTAGCCAAGTCGCAGATCACGGCCGCCATCGACAAGGCAGTCGGTTGATCCTGGTGCCGACGGACCATACATTCACAATGCTTAGGATACACACCGTTGTGCCCTATCCTGTCCGAGAATCTGCTCTTCCAACATGAAACCGAATGATGTATATGATATCCTGATCATAGGCGGAGGACCGGCAGGGCTGACCGCCGGCCTGTATGCGGCTCGAGCGCGCCTGAAGGCTCTCCTGGTCGAGAGGATGGGCTTTGGGGGGCAGTTGCTTACCTACGAGCAGGTGGACAATTATCCGGGGTTTCCTGAAGGAATCAGTGCCTTCGGTCTGTCTGAACTGATCAGCGCCCAGGCGCTGCGATTCGGGCTGGCAACCCGCAGCGGGGAGGTGGTCGGCCTGGAAGTGACGGAACCCGTCAAGACGGTGCATCTCGCGGACGGTGATCTGTATGCCCGGACGGTCATCATTGCGGCCGGGGCATCCCCCAACAAGCTGGGTGTGAAGGGGGAGGTGGAGTTTACCGGCCGGGGGGTATCCTATTGCGCGGTTTGTGACGCGCCGTTTTACCGCGATCAGGATGTGGCCGTGGTGGGCGGCGGAGACACGGCGATCGAAGAAGCGCTTTATCTGACGAAATTCGCCCGGCATGTTTACGTTATTCACAGGCGTGACCGGCTGCGTGCGACACAGGTTATCCAGGAAAGAGCTTCACAGAATGAAAAGATATCGTTTGTCCTGGAGACGGTGGTCACGGAGATTCGAGGGGACGACCAGGGTGTCGTGGGGCTTGACCTTCGAGGCACTCGAAGCGGTGAAGCATCCCAACTGGCCGTGAGCGGCGCCTTTGTTTTCGTGGGAATTCAGCCCAACACCGGTTTTCTGCCGCCCGAAATTCTGTGCAATACGGCCGGGTTCGTCGTGACGGACCAGGAAATGGCCGGTTCGGTCCCCGGGATCTTTGCCGCGGGGGATGTCAGGGCCAAGGAACTTCGCCAGATCGTAACGGCGGTCGGAGACGGGGCAACCGCCGCGTTCAACGCCGGTCGATATATAGAGAGTCAATTATAAGCAGTTCAATCGTTCAGACAAAGTCAAATCACCGGGGAATTTTCATGCGGATCTCCTCAAATGAAGCAGGAAAGGTCTTCCGCCGGTTGTTTTGCATTCCGTTGGTGATCGTTTTTCTGGTGGCCGGTGGATGTGGAACCAACCTGGCGGAGTTCTATTTTGAAGATCTGTTCGGGAAAGGTCCTTCTTCGACTGTCGACAAGACCGCGGAGCAGCTTGCCGTGGAAGGCATGCAGAAGATGCAGAAGAAAGACTACGGCGACGCGCTGAAAGACTTCCGCAAGTTGAAGGAGAACTATCCCTACAGCAAGTATGCGGCCCTGGCCGAACTGAAGATAGGCGATGCTCTTTTTTATGACAAAAAGTACGGCGAGGCGGCCATAGCCTACGAGGAATTCGCGCGGCTCCATCCCAGGAACGAGGTGATTCCTTACGTGCTTTACCAGGTGGGGATGAGCCACTTCCTGTCTTTCAGCACCCCGGACAGGGATCCCGAGGAAACTCGACTCGCCATGGAAGCCTTCGCACGGGTCATCCAGGGCTACCCGGATTCGGAATATGCGTCGAGAGCCCGTAAGCAGATGTTCGAATGCCAGAAGCGCATCGTAGCCCACGAATACAATGTCGGCAAGTTCTACTACAGGCTGGAAGAATACCACGCGGCAATGCCTCGACTGGAAAAGATACAGAAGGAATACCCCAAGGCTCTGAAGGAGTTGGGATACGAAAAAGACGTCGAAAAGATGCTGGCCAGGTGCGAAAAGGAATGCGCCAAGGGAGAGAAGAAGCCCAGCATATGGGTTCGCCTGGGATTCTAGTATTCCCTTCATTGGTCGATGCGGGTTTTCCCCTTTCCCATCTGCCGCGGAAGTCCCGCGCGGCGATGAACGAGTTCTGTGAGTTGACAAACGGGAGGAATTTCCTGGATGTTTGAAATCTCCCCAAGGGCGGCTTTCCGGCCTGCCGGGGACATCTTCGGAAGCACACCGGCGGGCTGTACTTCAGACAGAGATATTTCACAAGAATAAGGCCTCTTTCCCGGCTCCGTGCCTTTTCCCTTCATCCCAGACTCCAAACAAATGAGACGCCTGACAAACACGCACTGAACCCGTCTGAGACAAAGGATTTAAGTTAGCAGTTGCACATTAAACATTACGGAGAAAGTGATCATGAATGACGTGACACAGCACACCCCGGATACCTCCCAGAAGGATCCGAGAGACCAGGAAGCGCGGGATCAGCTGCGAAACGAGATGAACCTCGTCGAGCTAAAGAGCAAGAACATCCGGGAACTTATGGCCGTCGCAAAAGCCTTGAACATCGAAGGGGCAAGTTCCATGCGCAAGCAGGAACTGATCTTCGCCGTCCTCCAGGCGCAGGCTGAAATGAGCGGCCTGATCTACGGCGAGGGAGTGCTCGAGATTCTTCCCGACGGATTCGGTTTTCTGAGAAGCCAGAACTACAATTATCTGCCCGGTCCCGACGACATTTACGTGTCGCCATCCCAGATCCGCAGGTTCAACCTGCGCACGGGCGACAGCATCTCCGGCCAGATCAGGCCTCCAAAGGACAACGAACGCTACTTCGCCCTGCTCAAGGTGGAAGCGGTCAACTTTGAAGACCCCGATATGGCTCGGGACAAGATTCTCTTCGACAACCTCACGCCCCTTTACCCGGACCGGCGCATTCGACTCGAAACCCTGTCCGATAATCTGTCCACCAGGGTCATGGACCTTCTCACCCCCATCGGTTTCGGACAGCGCGGACTGATCGTCGCCCAACCTCGAACCGGGAAGACCATGCTTCTCCAGAATATAGCCAATGCCGTCACGGTCAATCATCGAGAAGCCTACCTCATCGTCCTGCTCATCGACGAACGCCCCGAGGAAGTCACGGACATGCAGCGAAATGTCCGTGCCGAGGTGGTCAGTTCCACCTTCGATGAACCTCCCCAACGGCACGTGCAGGTCGCCGAGATGGTGAGCGAGAAGGCCAAGCGCCTTGTGGAACATAAACGCGACGTGGTGATTCTCCTGGACAGCATTACGCGTCTCGCACGAGCCTACAACAGCGTGGTTCCACCGAGCGGCAAGATCCTTTCGGGAGGCCTCGATTCCAATGCGCTTCATCGGCCCAAGCGATTCTTCGGAGCGGCTCGAAACGTCGAGCAGGGCGGAAGTCTCACCATCATCGCCACAGCGCTTATCGATACGGGCAGCCGAATGGACGAGGTCATCTTCGAGGAATTCAAGGGCACCGGCAACATGGAAATCGTGCTCGACCGCAAGCTGGCCGACCGCAGAATATTCCCGGCCATCGATATCAACAAGTCGGGAACCCGCAAGGAAGAACTGCTGCTTCCGCCGGAAGATCTCAATCGCATCTGGATCCTGCGCAAGCTGCTGTCTCCCTTGAACCCGATAGATGCCATGGAGTTTCTGCTCGATAAGATGCAGGGGACAAAGAACAACCCGGAATTCCTTGCCTCCATGAACCGTTGAGACATCCCGGAAGCCCGGGAGAACTTCTCAAGTTAGCGAAAAAGCGGGAGTCGGACAATAACGTATTGAAATATTTCCCTATCGTTTTATAATAAATAGTTTGATAAAGCTTATCGACAAAAGGAGGATGATCGAACATGAAAGCGGATATTCACCCTGTGTACCATGAGACCGTGATCAGATGTGCTTGTGGAAGCGAAATTCCCACCGGGTCCACCAAGAAGGAAATACGAGTGGAAATCTGTTCCAAGTGCCACCCGTTTTACACCGGCAAACAGAAGCTGGTGGATTCCGCGGGACGCATCGAACGATTCCTCAGGAAGTATGAAAAGTATCAGAAGACGGAAAAGAAGGGAGCAGAGGAATAGGGGAGAGGGACGTGTCGGCCTGGGGCACATTCGATGCGGGGAGCCGAATTGCCGGGGATTCGTTCTCTTCGGTGCCCGGCTTGTTTTTTCTTCACCTGTCAGAGTCTTCGACGGACCAGAGTCTGGACTATGTTTGAGCGTTTAGAAAGTGTTGTGCAGAAGTTCCGCAAGCTGGAGGAGGATCTCAGCAATCCCGACCTGCTCGCCAACCAGGAGGAATATCGGAAGGTGGCCAGGGAACACGCGGATCTCGCCTCCATTGTGGAGGCTTATGCCGGTTACAAGAGCGTGCAGGAGCAGATTCGGGACAACCAGGAACTTCTTGACCTGGAAGATGACGCAGACATGCGCGAACTCATCCGCCAGGAAGTAACCGACCTGAAGAAACGGCTGGAATCGCTCGAAACCGAACTCAAGAGCATGCTCGCTCCCAGGGACCCCAACGACGACAAGAACGTGATTCTCGAGATCCGGGCCGGGACGGGCGGTGACGAGGCCGCTCTGTTTGTTGCGGATCTTTTTCGCATGTATACGAGGTATGCCGAGATGCGCCGATGGAAGGTCGAGATCCTGGATACTCACCCCACCGGCATCGGAGGATTCAAGGAAATCATTGCCGCCATCAATGGAAAGGGCGCCTTCAGCAGGCTCAAGTATGAGCGTGGAGTCCACCGGGTACAACGTGTGCCCGTTACGGAAAGCCAGGGGCGCATTCACACTTCCGCGGTCACGGTGGCGGTGCTTCCGGAAGCGGAGGAAGTGGACGTTTACATCGATCCCAATGATATCCGGGTGGACGTTTTCCGTTCCTCTGGACCGGGAGGGCAGAGCGTCAACACCACGGATTCGGCCGTGCGCATCACGCACACCCCTTCGGGGCTTGTCGTCATTTGTCAGGACGAAAAATCTCAACACAAGAACAAGGCCAAGGCACTCAAGGTGCTTCGCGCCCGGTTGCTGGACCAGATGCAGAGCGAACAGGAAGCCAGGATTGCCCAGGACCGCAAGAGCCAGGTGGGATCGGGAGACCGGAGCGAACGCATACGAACCTACAATTTCCCCCAGAACCGCGTTTCCGACCATCGCATCAACCTGACTCTCTACAAGCTGGACGGTATCCTCACAGGAATGCTCGACGAGATCATCGATCCGCTGGCGGCGCACTTCCAGGCAGAAGCGCTCAAACAATCCTGATATCGAAACACGAGGCGCACAACCAGGTCGGCGCGAGGAATCGAGGATGGAAGAAACATGGACCATCCTGAAAGTCATTCAGTGGACAACGGACTACTTCCGGCGCAGGGGAATCGACCAGCCTCGGTCCAATGCCGAAGTGCTGCTTGCCCACGTCCTAGGCACCGCCCGTCTGAAGCTTTACCTCCACCATGACCAGCCGCTTACCCCTCAGGAGCTCGCTCTCTACCGGGATATCATCCGGCGCAGAGCGGCCTTCGAGCCCACGCAGTACATCACGGGCAGGCAGGAATTCTGGTCGCTGGAATTCGAAGTCACCTCGTCGGTGCTGATTCCAAGGCCTGAGACCGAGTTGCTCGTGGAAAAGGCTGTGGAGTTCCTGGACGGCCGGCCTGGAAGGCTGCTCGACCTGGGAACGGGGTCGGGGGCCGTAGCCGTTTCCATTGCCAGGGAGTGCCCGGGCGTCTCGATCGTGGCTTCCGATGCGTCCATTGAAGCCCTGGCCGTGGCCAGGCGCAACGCCGTCCGCCACGGAACCGAAGACCGGATCTTCTTTGTGGCCTCGGACCTGTTCAGTGCCTTTACCCCTTCAAAGCCTCCTTTCGATCTTGTGGTCTCCAATCCCCCTTACATCGGGGACGTGGAATTCGCCGAACTCGCCCCCGAAGTCCGGAGGTATGAACCCGAGGCGGCTCTCAAGGGAGGCGGGCAGGATGGTCTTGACATCATCCGCAGAATACTGGATGAAGTTCATCTGTACTTGAAGCCCGGCGGACCACTCCTCGTGGAAATCGGCTTCGGGCAGGCCGAGATCCTTGAGGCGGAGCTGTCCGGCTATTCTCGGATTGAATCTCGCGGCTTTATGAAGGACTATTCCGGGATTCCGCGAGTCCTGCATTGCAGCATAAGAAGGTGAAACATGGATAAACTCGTGATCGAGGGCGGCATGCGCCTCGAGGGGGAAGTACGGATCAGCGGCGCCAAGAATGCAACGCTGCCGCTCATGGCTTCGACCCTGCTTGCCGCCGGAACACACGTCATCGAAAACGCCCCACGGCTGAGAGACATCCGGACCATGCGGAACCTGCTCGGACACATGGGAGCCTCCTGCGAACACAACGATGTGCTCGTGATCGACACATCGGACATACACACCCTCGAAGCCCCCTACGACTTGGTCAAGACGATGCGTGCATCCGTGCTGGTGCTTGGCCCGATGGTGGCCCGTCACAGGCGTGCCAGGGTTTCTCTGCCGGGAGGCTGTGCCATCGGTGCACGCCCCATCAATCTTCATCTCAAGGGCCTCGAACAGATGGGGGTGGACATCGATCTCGAACATGGATATGTAATCGCCCGGGCCGGGCGTCTGAAGGGAGCATGCATCAGCTTTGACCTGGTGACGGTGACCGGTACCGAGAACCTCATGATGGCGGCCACGCTGGCAGAAGGTATCACCGTTCTCAAAAATGCCGCCCGCGAGCCCGAGGTAGTGGCGCTGGCCGAGTACCTTTGCTCCATGGGCGCGCGAATCGAAGGTGCCGGAACATCTGAAATCACCATCGAAGGGGTGAAGGAGCTTTCGCCTGGCCGTGTATCGGTCATTCCGGACCGCATCGAGGCCGGCACTTATCTGGTGGCGGCGGGTATCACGGGAGGCCATTTGAAGCTTACCACGTGCAGGCCGGACCACCTGGAGGCGGTCATCAACAAGCTGCACATGGCGGGGCTTTCCATCGAGGCCGGCGAGGGCACACTGGAGGTTCAAAGAACGGATAGAATCCGGAGCGTCAATGTTAAGACCTGGCCTTTCCCTGCCTTCCCGACGGACATGCAGGCCCAGTTCATGGCGCTGATGGCCTTGAGCGACGGAGTCAGCCTCATTACGGAACAGATCTTCGAGAATCGGTTCATGCACGTGCTCGAACTGAAGCGCCTGGGAGCGGACATCGAGCTGGAAGGAAGAAGTGCTGTGGTTCGTGGAGTCAGGAAGCTTTCGGGGGCTCCCGTCATGGCGACGGATCTCAGGGCTTCCGCCTCACTTGTGCTTGGAGGCCTGGCTGCGCACGGGATCACCGAGATCAGCCGGATCTATCACCTCGACCGGGGCTACGAAGCCATGGAGAAGAAGCTTTCAGCCGTGGGAGCCCGGATATGGCGGGAGAGCAACGGAGCCTGAAAGAAACGGTGGCGGCAGGCTGACGGCTGAAAGGGCTTTTGCCAGGCGGCCAGGGATCGCGTTTTCTCCTCGATGAATACAAGTCCGACAACCACGAGCTTTCGCCATGCCGCGTCTCCTGTTGTGGCTCACAGTCGCTTTTGCCACAGGAACCGCCCTCGGGCGATCCTGGCCGGCTGATCTGCCCGAAAGCTGCATCTGTGCGGTGTCCTTTCTCCTCACGACCTGCCTTATCGCCGGCCTGCACGAAAAGATGTCCTTCTTCCGCCGGCCCTTTCTTGTTCTGACGGTTTTTTTCGTTCTGGGAACATGGGCCGGAAGGTCGACAGTCCCTCTTCCTCCATCCGGAAGCACTCTTTATCCCTTCATGGATCGGGGACGCCCCCTGCTCGTTGGAGAAGTGGCCTCCCCGCCGGATTTCACCTCGGACAGGATCCGGATCCCCGTTCAAGTGAAGAGCATTCTTGACGATCACCGAGCTTTCCCCGCCGAGGGCGGAGTGCTGCTGACCATGACTAGATCCTCGGCAATCCCCGGATCGTGGCTGCCTGGAGACCGCATTCTCCTGCGCCCTTTTCTCAAGAGCTTTCATAATTTCAGCAATCCGGGCGGATTCGATTATGTGAAAAGCCAGGCGGAAAAGGGGTTGCATGCGCGAGCCTTTCTTCCGGATGACCGTTTCGTTGTGCGCCTCTGCCCGGAATCGAGAGGATTCCTTTACGCTCCGGGCAGGTACTTGAGGCGCGCCATTGAAAGCTTTCGCCAGAAGGCCCTCCTCCGCATCGAAGGAGCACTTGAACCCGATTCGGCTGCCTTCTACGCCGCCCTGCTGCTCGGCTACCAGAACCTTCTTTCCAGGCCGTGGCAGGATCGGATCAACCGGGTGGGAGTGACCCACCTGCTTTCCATTTCCGGCCTGCACCTGGGAATGGTCAGCATCTTTGCATTCTGGGCCGCATGCAGGCTGGTTCGGCTGTTGCGCCCCGATATTCTGCAAGGGACGAGCGACCGGCAGATCGCCGTGTGGCCTGCCTTCATCGCAGCCGCGGGCTACGCGTTCGTCAGCGGCTTCCTGCTTCCCCCCATCTGGCGTTCCCTGATCATGCTCGCCCTGCTGCTCGGCGCACTTTACGGGCAGCGCATGGCGGATTCCCTTTCGATACTCGCCGCAGCCGCCTTCATCATTCTTCTTCTCGAACCCGGCAGTCTGCGGCAAATCTCCTTTCAACTCTCCTTCGCCTGCATGCTCGCCATTCTCGTCCTCTATCCCAGGCTTCAGCCCTGGACACTGTCCCGTGTCCACTCGACTCCAGCCGGGGACAGAATCGCCGGAAAGCTGGTTCATCCCTTCGAGGAAGCCTTTCGGGTTTCCCTGGCCGTCAACATCTTTGTGCTTCCCCTTACCGTCTACTACTTCAAAGGCATCTCCCTTGCCGGCTTTGTGGCAAACATCTTCCTGGTGCCGCTGGTCGGGTTTCTCGTGCTGCCCGCAGGTCTTGCAAGCCTCGCTCTCGCCACGGTCAGCGAATTCCCGGCATGGGTCGCACTCAAGATCGGAGCCTGGTTTCTGTCCATTGCCGAGGCCATCATTCAGTGGTTCTCAGAGCTTTCCTGGGCATTCTTCTGGGTGGGAACCGTCCCACCTCTGCTCCTCCCCGCCTTCTACGTCGGACTGTGGCTTCTCCTGAATCCGTGGAGATGGAAGATCAAGGCCGCCTGTTTGGGCATGCTCGTCCTGCTCGTTTCAGTCGCTTCCACCATGCAGTCCGCAGTCGCCGAACGTTCGCGCGAGGATTCTCTGCTTCGAGTGGATGTCATCGATGTCGGCCAGGGGACGTCAACCCTGGTGCGTTTCCCGGGCGCAGTGAACATGCTGGTGGACGGAGGAGGGTTCTTCGATGACTCTTTTGACATCGGACGTTCGGTGGTGGCTCCCTGCCTGTGGAACCTGGGGGTGCGGAAACTTGACCATGTGATTCTGTCACACGACCATCCCGACCACCGCAACGGCCTTCGTTTCATTCTCTCCCACTTCAGGGTCGGGTGCTTCTGGACAACGGAGGTCCCGACAGGCAGCACCGAACTGGAGGCTGTCGCACTGCGCAGATCGATCCCCGTTCGCACTCTTCCGGATTCATCCCCTGACACGACCATCGGCCACGCCCGCATCAGGGTGATCCACCCCGGTTCAGCCTATCTCAGGGACAGCTGGGACGGAGATCTCAATAACGCATCCGTCGTGCTCGAGGTCGAGTACGGAAACACCCGGCTGGTCCTTCCCGGAGACATCGACGGGGCCGTGGAACGAAGGCTGTTCCGAGGCGCGGCGCTCCAGGGCGGCACGCTCCTGGTGGCACCTCATCACGGAAGTGAAGCTTCTTGCACCGGGGCGATGCTCGACCATTACAGGCCCGTGGCCGTGATCTTCTCGTGCGGATACGACAACCGTTTCGGTTTCCCTTCACAGGCGGTGCTGGACAGATGCACCCGCCGCGGCATTCCTCATTTCAGGACGGACCTGCACGGCTTAATCCATGCCGTTTCAGACGGGCAGCAGTGGAATATTGTGCCGTATATCCGGAAGTAGATAAGATTTTTCTTGAAAAAGGCAGAACCTTCGGTTCAATTGGGACATTCCAGCGACGACGTTCGGAGGCATGCGATGCGCGCGTATTTTTTCGGAGATATTCATGGAAACTCTTATGCACTCGAAGCCTGTCTGAAACACCTGGAAGGGCTCCGGGTGGACGAGGCGTATTGCCTGGGAGACCTCGCAGGCTGGCTGCCCTTCGGAGACAGGATCCTGACGCGGATGCGATCCCTGGAGCTGCCGACGGTGGCGGGAAACCATGATCTCCTGATCGCGGGGCTTTTCCCCGACCATCCCCACCAGGTCGACCGCATGCAGGCCACCGCCTACAACATGGGTCTGCTTTCCACCATGCCTTCGGCCCTCGAATATCTCTCGAACCTGCCACTTCTCATCGAAAGGCAGGATTTCGTGGTCGTACATCACAGCCCGTTTCACCTGCCTCCTCCCGGGGAGACTCCCGATATCGAATGCTTCAATTACCTGGACGAAGTGGCCCTCACCGGATGTCTCAAGGCCTGGCGAGACACTCCACTACGATTGATCTTCAGCGGGCATGACCACATCCCCGCTGTCTACGAAATATCCGACGGGGCGGAGTCCCCGCGGTTAGAAGATGTGAACATCCATACACCTCCTCCAGACGAGGCTCTCACCATAAGCATCCATCCCCGTTGCCGGTACTGGATCAAGGCAGGCAGCGTGGGCGGACCTTACAGGGACAGTGTTCCTCTCGCCAACTCCGTCCTCTACGACAGCGATTCACAGACCATCACCCTCTATCGCATTCCCTTCCCTACAGACCGGCTGCATCAGGATATGGCCTCACATCCCTTCTGCAGAAACCTCCCGACTCTGCACAGGTACATGGAGCTCTTGACCCAATAGCAGGAAAAGGTGCCGCGTCAGAACGCGGCACCTTTTCTTTTTCGCCTTCCGGAAACGCCTGGAATCGCCCGAGTTCCCCGGAATGCCGTTCTTGCGGCACAACCTGGAGACCCTGGACGGAAGGCGGCTGTGATGATCAGGTCGTCACTTGTCGTTCGCCGAATGGTTGTGTGAATGCTGGCGAGGCCGTTTCCACGGGGAGGGGAGAGCTTCTTCTCCCTCCGCTCAACGGAGCGGCTACGCTTCGTACTTGAAAGAAATCTTTACTCTCGCCCGGTAAGAGACTACCTTACCGTCTTCAAGCTTCATGTCGAGCTGGCTGATTTCAGCGATTCTCAGGTCCCTCAGGGTCTTTGTAGCGGTTTCTATGGCCGTCTTGGCGGCATCCTCCCAGGACACGGGGCTTGCTCCGACCAGTTCGATGATCTTGTATACACCCGACATAACACCCTCCTTTTGCAGGTCAAATAAGTAGCACCCGGGCTTTTCCGGACACCGGGAACACCCGGGAGGCATGTCCTGGAAAGCCCATCGATCATACGACGACCTTTTCACTCCGTACACGGATTGTTGGGCCCCGGCTTCAGTTTGCATGGAGCTGAGTGCGGGGTAGCAGGGCAGTGATGAGGAGGTGCTGCCGGGGATTTCACAGGGTACGTGCTTGCACAAGGAATGATCACGGTATATGCAATGGCCATTACATAACCCGCTCGGACGCCTTCATCACCAGGGAGTAAGCTGGGACTGTCCAGTTATGAAGATAGTAACGTCCGGGCAGATCTGCAAGCCGTCGGATGATTTCAGGAATACAAACCCTTCAGGACCGCGTATATCGGCATTGACCTGAAGGGCTGTCGGGCGCTGAAGAACGAGGATGGACAGACATGATTCAAGCCGGCTGCAACTTCTGCTGCTCTGCCAGATCCCGGACAACCTCAGCGACGGTTTTAAAATCGTGCCGGAACCACGTTTTGAGGTGAGTGTTATCGGCAACGAGTTCAGGCGGATCTCCCGGACGAACAGGATTTTCCTGCACGTTCACCCTGCGTCCCACCGCTTCTTCCACCGTCTTGAGAAGCTCGCGCACGGATGTGCCGAATCCGCGGCCCACGTTGGATATGAGCCGCTCGCGGGTCGAGATGACATTCAGTGCCCTGATGTGAGCCAGGGCAAGGTCCATGACGTATACGTAGTCTCGAACCGCTGTTCCATCGGGAGTCGGATGGTCGGTGCCGAACAGGCGGAAGACTCCCCCCTCGTGCGCAGCCTTCATGAGATTGGGCAAGACGTGAGTCTCGGGTTCGTGCTTCTCGTAGATTTCGCCATCGGGGTCGTTGCCGATAACGTTGAAGTAGCGCAGAGCCGCATAATGAATTCCCGCCACCGGGGCGACCGTGGAAATCACCTGTTCGCACATCCACTTGGACAGGCCGTAAGGATTCGTGGGTTCCTTCGGGTGATCCTCCCTGATAGTGGGCGTTCGAGCGTTCCCATAGGTTGCGCAGGAGCTCGAAAAAACCAGGTACTTCGTTCCCGAGCGCTTCATGGCCTTCAGAAGAGCCACTGTACCCCCGACGTTGTTGTCGAAATACTCCTCCGGAAGCCTTGTCGATTCCTCCACGTACGCCTTGGCCGCAAAATGAATCACCGCATCCACCTCGAAGCCCGACAACGCATTGAAAAGGGCCTCTTCGTTGCGTATATCTCCGAAAACAAAGGGGCCGAACCTTGCCCACTCCGCCCATCCGTTGGAAAGATTGTCAAAAGCGATGGGATTGTGGCCTTCCTTCTTCAACAGCTTGGATGTATGGGATCCTATGTACCCCGCACCTCCGGTAACGAGAATATTCACGAGTGCCTCCTGAACCCTTCTGACAGGTTTGTTGTTTGGACGCTCATTGCTCCATCATCCACAACGAGACTCCAGGCATAACCGGAAAATATTCCGGCATGCTGATGTCCAGCTTATGTACCATATTTTCAGAAGTTTTTGGACAGGACTTGCAGGCGGCGCAGACTCCCTGCTGCATCGAGATCCTGCGCCATTGTTTGAACTTGCCTTTCCGAAGCGTTACGATAATATCCCGGGCAGGATGCTGAACGGATATTCGCAGCCGCTCCCCCGTGGCGGATGGAGGTGCAATTCAGACTATGCGTTTCTTTCTTCTCATGCTTTGGGTGCTCTACCTTCTCTCCCCCGTAGATCTCATTCCGGACTTCATCCCGGTGATAGGCCGCCTGGACGATCTCGTCCTGCTGGGCCTCCTTTACTGGAACTATTTCCGGAAAGGAGGGAAGTACACGCCGCGGGCAGGAGGGTCGTCGGGAAACCGGCAGCAGTCCGGGCAGAACAGGACATATGAATATCAGGCCGGATACCAGTCGCGCCGAAAACCTTCAAGGGACCCTTACAGGATTCTCCATATCGATCGTTCGGCCACTCCCGAGGCGATAAAACGGGCATACCGGGAACAGGCGGCCCGATATCATCCTGACAAGGTCGCTCATCTCGGCGAGGAATTCCAGGCCATGGCCAAGGAAAAATTCCAGGATATCCAGTGGGCGTACGAACAGCTGACCGGGAAGCACCATGCGTGATCTGGTCGATATCGACTGCATGGCGGGGTCGGATCATTACCATATCGTGATGGAACTTGACGATCCCATCGATGAATATCCGCCCGGGTTGGCTGCGTCACTGGCCGGATGCACTTATATTCATGGAACGGGAGTCATCGACGTGGCGGAGGAAGGCCGCAGAGTGGCCATTTATTCTCGAAGAATCAACATAACCGACGTGATATCCTGGCTGTCTTGAAGGCATTGCCTCGAACCAGCTGCGGGATGTGCCGCTGTCCGACATGCATGGCTTTTGCCGCAAAGGTTTTCCGCAGGGAAGCATCCATCGCCTCCTGTCTTCCCCTGGACCGAACCACGGAAAACTGCAAGAAACTTCAACGTGAACTTCTGGCCGACGGGAATGTAGAGTCATGACAGATATCGAATCTCCATTTGTGTCCGTTCACACCCTCGATGACCGCTTCGAGGCCGACCTGCTCATGGACGCCCTCGAACAGGAAGGCATTCCGGCCATTCTGAGATCGTTCGAGGAAACCGCCTACACCGGTCTTTTCGTGCCTCAAAAGGGATGGGGAAGGATCCTCGTGCCCGAGGAAATGGTTGCACGGGCCGAAGCGATCATCAAGCCTCTCCTCCAGGAAATCGAGTCTCCAAGTCTTTACACCGATTCCACCGAGGTCGATCCTTCGCTCTGGGAGCGCCTGAGGGAAGCGGATCCCCAGGAGATCTGCCGGAATGCGCTGGTTGAATACGATGTGGAACAGGAAGCTTACGTCGTGCCTTTTCTCAGTTCCGAGTATCTGTGCATTCCGAAAGAACGGGCCATCCTGCCCGTGAAGGAAGAACCTTGCACCAAACCGGATTTCGAATTCCACCTGGTCATGCTCCATTATCTTCTCGAAGCAAAACCTCTCGATTTTTCTGGAAGATGGATCAGCGAGAAGGATCTCCCGTCAGGCGAGAGTTTCTTTCGCGGTCCTCACAGTTTCCCGGTAGACAGCCTTCTTCAGCTGTTCGACTCGCACATTGAACTGTTCAGCCAAGCCTCCGAGATTCTGCTGGGGAGAGAAGTGGACTTCGGCGACGCGGCCTACCAGTTCTGGGTTCTTCCTCGAATTCCGATACTGGCCATACTCTGGCAGGGTGATGACGAATTCGAACCCTCCGTGCATATTCTTTTCGACGACTCCATCTCCTCCCAACTGAAGGCCCTCGATACGCTCTGGGCCCTGGTGAATCTTTTCTGCAGAACCCTGCTCGCAACCGGCCAGGCTCTGCTCGATGAGGAGCAGGCATGAGCAGGGGCATCCGGGTCATCTCCCTGGCTCCCACTCAAACGGAAGTCATCGCCGCGCTGGGGTGCATCGACATGCTCGCCGGTGTAACCGAAAACTGTGACTTCCCCCCTGAAGTGAAAGGGATCTCGACCTTCGGTTCCTGGTACGCTCCGGACCTCCACCAGGTGATGAAAGCGGGACCCGACCTGGTATGCACATTCGGCAGCCACCAGGAAGAGATGGCCTCGACTCTGAAGGAAGCTGGACTGGTTGTCTATCACAGCGACCCGGGAACCGTGAGGGCTTCCATCGACACCTTTCGCGAAATCGGCCGTATGCTGAACCGTGAGGACCCCGCGAACCAGCTCATCGAAGAACTCGAAGATCGGTTGCTCCGGGTTTTGAGCATCACGGACAGGATCGATCCCTCGAGGCGTGTGCGAGTCCTTCGTATCATGAACTGGGAACCGCTCATCACCGTGGGACCCGGATCTTTCCAGCACGACGTCATTGGATCGGCGGGCGGCACGAACGTATTCCGAGACGGATCGAAGCCTTATTTTGTGTGCACGCGGGAAGAGGTGAGATTGCGGGACCCCGAAGTGATTTTCTTCTGTGAGGCCTTCATCCGGCAGCGGCTGTTGGACAGCGTGGAATGGCGGAGTATCGCCGCGGTTCTCCACGGCCGCATTCACATATTCGACTGCGGACTTACCTGCCGTTCAGGCCCGAGAATAGTGGACATGGTTGAAGGGCTGTTCGAGGCACTGTATCGGTGATCATACAGGCCGGGGCGACGAGGTTTTCCCCGCACCCGGCCTGCAGCGTTTTCAGTCGAGCGGGTCGTTCTCGACAAGATTCCAGACCCCGCACGGGCAGGCTCCTGCACAGAACCCGCACCCGATGCACTTGTCAGGGTCTACCGCCATTTCAAAACCCGGACTTCCACCCACTTCCCGCCTCGAAACAGCACCCTGGGGACAGATGGTGACACAAATACCGCAGTCCCGGCATGCACCGCACGATGAACACTGGGATGCACAGTGCTCCACTCCCTCGAAACCGGTAAGACGCGGATCGAAGTACTCGAGCTTGATACGCCTGTAGTCGATTCTTTGCGCGGCATCACCTCTCGGGCGTCTTCCGGCGAGAATATCGACGATGGTTTGAGCCGCCTTCCGGCCCGCCCCGATGGCGTCTGTCAGCAGACCGGGTTTTACGGCATCGCCGACTGCGAAGATCTGGGGATCCGTCGTCTGGAAGTTTTCGTTGACCACGATGAAACCCCGCTCGGTTCGGACGCTTTCGGGGAGGAAATCGAGGTCGGGCACGTCGCCGACGGAGATGATCACGGTGTCTGCAGGGATCCATTCCCCCGTTGTCAATTCCAGGCCTTCTTCCGTGACCGCCTTGCTGAAGCACGGCCACCGGAATTTCGCTCCCGCCGCTTCCGCTTCCTTCCGTTCCTTTCCGAAAGACAGGGGTTCCTGGATGTCCACCAGGGTGATTTCCTCGGCTCCCAGGCGATGCGCCTCCGTAGCCGCGTCGCACCCGACGTTGCCGGCTCCGATGATCACGACCCTCTTACCTACACTTGCCTGGTCGATCTTGCTCAGACGCAGGAATTCCACCGCCGGGATCATCCGTTCCTTTCCGGGAATGGGAATCACCCTGGGTTTTTGAGCCCCCACCGCAATGACGACGAAATCGTAGTCCGTTCTGAGCTGTTCCAGGTCGTCGCGATCGAGTTTCTGCTGGAGATGTACACGAGGGAGAGTCTCGTTTATGCGCTTCAGTTCCGCACTCAGGATCTCTTCGGGAATCCGTGTCTTGGGAATCATGGCGGAAATCTTGCCGCCCAAAGTCTCCCTCATGTCATAGATCACCGCTTCGTGGCCCTGCTGCCGCAGTTGCCAGGCAATGGAGATTCCCGCCGGGCCTCCACCGATGACTGCAATACGCTTTCCGGACAGCGGAGGAGACTCGGGCAGCCTGGCTTTGAGACTTGCCCGGCCCAGCCGGTTCACGTCCACCGGGATCATGTTCGATGCCTGGCGGGAGCATGCCTGCATGCAGAGGTTCGGGCAGAGATATCCGCACACGGAAGCAGGGAAGGGCGTGTAGGCAAGGGCGAGGTCCACGGCTTCATCCACCCGGCCTTCCCTGATGAGCCTCCACCGGTCATGGACGGGTATCCCCGTCGGGCAGCCGGCTTCACAGGGAGGAGTATATTTCCGGTTTTCCCAGACAGGTACATAGCGTCTGAGATCCCCGGAGGTGACGATGGGGACGGGGCTGCGGTCGAGATTCGTCAGGTCGCCGATAAGACCGCCCGCTCCCAGTTCCCTGTCCCAGACATCCTGGTGGAAGGAATCGATGGAGCGCCTGGGTTTGGAGTACTTCTCGCGGGGTCCGCGGGCCTCGATGAGCTGCCACTGGCCGCGATCGGTCAGTGTATCGGACAGTTCGAGCCGGTCGATGGAGCGAAGAAAACGTTCGAGACCTTCCTCGAGCCAGTTCCAGTCTTCATCGGACAGGGGCGTCAGTTTGGCGTCCGCCCTGCTGTATCCCTCGTGGGGGCCACGGATGAATATCCTGCCGCCCACCATTCCGACGCAGGCCCGGTATCCGAGTACATTGACGGGGTTCTGAGGCTCGTAACCGCAGATGACGGCCACTCCACCGGCCATGAATTCTGCGAAATAATCCCCCGCCGATCCCAGCACCCAGAGTTCGGGGGGAGCAAACCGCGGATTTCGCTTCGTCATGGTCATGCCGCGCGCCCCGATGCTGCCGGCTACGTAGATCCTGCCCTGAGCCATCGCGTTGGCGACTCCGTTGGCGGCATTGCCCCTCACGATGATCTCGGCTCCCCCGTTCAGCCAGCCTACGTCGTCGGATCCGGGACCCATGACATCGATTCGCGTGTTGGGAAACCCCATCGAACCCACGCGCTGCCCGGCAGACCCCAGGATTCTCACATGGACGGCATCCGTCCCGGCCTTCCAGAGTCTGCCTCCGATTCCATGCTGCCCGTAGGCCACCACCTCCAGGAAACGGTGGCCGTTTTCCACCGCCTTCTGAATCCGCTCCTCGAGGATGCGCGATTCCAGGCGATGGTTGTTCTCCACCCCGGAAATTTGCAGGTATTGATCACTCTCCATTACTTCGTCTCCAATATCCTATTGCGGCTCCCTCCCGAAACCGACTGTTCGGGACTAGACCACATATTGTATCTGCAGGCGTTCTGCGGCATCCCGGTCGTTTATTCCCAGGGCGTCCGACATTCCAATGGGAAGGGATGTCGAACGGCCGAGCGGAGCCACAATTTTCTTGAGCTCCGTATCGAAACTCAGAAACACGTCCACCACCCGCTCGGCAACCTTCTCGGGGTCGAGGCGGCGATAGAGCCTCGGGTCCTGAGACGTGATGCCTTTCGGGCACAGGCCGATGTTGCAGATGTTGCAGCGGTCGGATTCGGACCCGACACAACCGGCGGCGGCCTGCATCATGTACTTTCCCGTCTGGATTCCACTGGCTCCCAGCATGATCAGGGCTGCGGCATTGGCTGCAAGTTTTCCGTTCTTTCCGATTCCGCCTCCTGCAAACAACGGGATCTCGTTCTGTTTTCCCAGCCTGACCAGGTTCAGGTAGCAGTCTCGAAGATTGCTGGCAATGGGATATCCCATGTGGTCCATGGAGACGTTGTATGCCGCACCTGTTCCTCCGTCTTCCCCGTCGATGGAGAGGCCGGCCGCGTAGGGGTTGCGTGTCAGGTTGTTCAGAACGGCCAGAGCCGTGGATGTCCCGGAGATCTTGGGATAGACGGGGACTCGGAATCCCCAGGCCATGTACATGGACTGGATCATCTTGGCCACAGCTTCCTCGATGGAGTACTTGGTCTGGTGCGTGGGAGGACTGGGCAGGCTCACACCGGCAGGTACGCCGCGTATCGCGGCGATCAGCTTGTTGACCTTGTACCACATGAGAAGACCGCCGTCGCCGGGCTTGGCGCCCTGCCCGTATTTGATTTCGATGGCGCAGGGATCTTCCTTCATGTGAGGAAGCGAGTGGATGATCTCGTCCCACCCGAAGTACCCACTGGCTATCTGCAGGATGACGTACTTCAGAAAACGCGACTTGAGAAGCCTCGGCGGGCATCCGCCTTCCCCCGTGCACATGCGCACGGGCATGCCCAGTTCTTCGTTCAGATAGGCCACACCCATCTGCAGCCCTTCCCACATGTTGGGCGAAAGGGCTCCAAACGACATACTTCCGATAATAAGCGGGTAGATCTCGCGCACGGGAGGAATCCATCCCTGCTCCCTGTAGATCCTGAGGTTCTCTTCGGGAGGCAGGATCCTGCCGAGGAGAGTACGCAGCTCGAATTCATGGCGTCCGGCATCGAGGGCCGGGTCGGTGAGCATGGAGATGCGGATGAACTTGATCCGGTCGAGAACCCCCCCCGCCGCCGTGTCGGGAACGTTCCTGCGGCCGCCGCGGTAACGGGGCTGGCCGCCGCGGTTGATGTGAAATCTCAGCTTGTCCGCCTCATCACTGCGGTAAGGCATGATGCAGTCATTCGGGCAAACCAGGCTGCAGGTGGCACACCCGACGCAGGCATAGGCCGGGTCCGTCTTCTGGCGTATACCGTGGTAGACCTGGTAGACCGACGAAGACGACGCCGCGGGGCCGGGATCCCCGAGGGAAGGCACCCGGACCGTCCTTTTTCTATGGACACCCAGCTCGATGGCCTGAACGGGACAGACCGCCGTGCATCGACCGCACAAAGTGCACCTGTCCCGATCCCAGTGGATCTGCCACAGCAGATCCTTGACGCTTAATGTAGAAGGGGTAATGGTTCCGCTTGAGAGCATAGGGTAACCTCCGAACGGTCGGGGCGTATAACGGCCGTATCCAGGTGCATGGGTTGAAAGTCTCTGGTCCTGTCCCGATTCGGGATCGCCGCATCCAGTCCGCACATCTCCGAAGACATGGCATACAGTCCGGGCCTGCCGCCCACGACTCCGGGGCGAAGCTTCTTGCGATCCTGGACCATGAAGAGAGTCTTATCGGGCAGAGTCCCCATAACGCAATTGGGCCCGTCTATGATGAGCCTGCGGCATGAGTGTTTGAGCTGCTTCAGAAGCGGCGAGTCGGGATGCTTTTCCAGGTCGTCGTCCTGCAAAGGCGTGATGATGTGTTTGTAGGCCTCGATGCTCAGCCCGAGCCGGTTCAGAGTAAAATGCAGGATATGGGTGAATACCTCCGAATCCGATTGATACCCGATGTATCCTGGAAATCCCCGCGTGGCCAGAAATTCCCGGATGGGAACGAAGGCCGTGTTTTCTCCGTTGGTCATGGTCGCAATCCCCTGGATGAAAAAGGGATGACACGCGTACAGGTTGATGGCGTAATTGGTGTTCTGCCTGCCCTGGGCCATGATCACCCGGGCCTTCAGTTCCTCGCGGTCCAGCCGCAGGTACTCGGCTACGGTCAGCGGATCACCCAGTTCCTTGAGCATGATCACGTCGGGCCAGAAACTGTAGACGATCATGTCCCCCTTTTCTTCGCCCATGCTTCGAAGCTGGATACGAGTCATCATCAGCCGCTGGTCGATCTCTCCCTGACTGAGCCCTTCCCAGTTTTCCGGGTACTCATAAGCCCGTATCAGGTAAATATCCCGCCTGGGAACTCCGGGAGGTGGGTTCTTGGGCACCTTGATGGACATCTTGTACTTGGTCATGAACCCGAGATTCATCATGTACTGGTCCAGGCGTTTCAGACCCTCGTTGCTGAAAATGCCCGAGAGTATGGGCGCTCCCTTCAAGTCTTCGAAAGGCCCACCGAGATCACTCAAGAAAAGACCTACTCCCGAACCGTCATGCCCTTCTCTCATGACGTCCAGGGCACGCACGGCCATCATGGGAGATACGGGCTCTTCACTGGTCACTGCGAATAAACGACACATCGCAATTCATTCTCCTTATCCATTTGTACCGGCCGGCTGACTCCGCGAGACACAAGCCCGGAATCCGCCGGAACGCATCGTTTGCCAGACACTTAACCCCTTCGGCCCCGTCTCGGGCTGCTCAGGTATATCCCCCCTCACGGGGAAATCCCACTCAAGTGACAATTTTGTACATTCCCAGGGGAACGCTTCCTCGGGCCGGTTCTTGCGATATCCTGGTGTGCTGGGGAGTTGAGCCTGGCATATACAACCCTTGGGTGCATATATTGTACTGATTGTCGAAAGAGAAGTAAACCGGCCGCCTCAACGGAAAATCGGCACCCGTCCCGGCTCGGCCTGGAACCACCATCAAAAACCGTATACGGGTCACATTCAAGCCTCCACCCGCTCCCACTTGCCACCGCCTCCTCATGTTTTGCTTCATTTCGCTTGGACGCCCGGATGCATATGCAAAAACCCTGCCTCAGACAGCTCCTGTCCTTCTGGTATACTCTCCTGCCAGTGTGAAATCACCTTGTACGATGAGCCGTCAAGACAAGAGTCAGCATTCCAACAATTGAATGGACAAACCCGAACCAGATAACGCCAGATCCCGCACGTAACGTTTATACACCCACCACAACGTCATTTTCGCCTTCGCGGTAATGACGTGGTCATGCCATCGATGCTTTGCTTGGAAAACACCGGAGGTACTCGTTGATGAGTACATGTATGATTTGCCGTGGTTTTCCCAGGCAGGGCTTCGCCCGATTCAATTATACAAAATTGTAGCATCCCGGGTGGCGAAATGTTGCATTTTTGTAACTTTTGCGTTCGGGGCCGGATGTATGCTCCGCCTGCTCCCGGTTTCCAGGATTTTCACATCGGCATGCCAGGCTTCCGTCCTCCATCAGCATTCCTTGATACCTGGAAACAGTCCGAAGGCTGCTTTTGTGCCTTGCAGGAAGATTCCCAATGGCTTGCCCAGGGAACTCGTTTCGTCGCTTTCATCCATGTCACGCTGCATTACCGGAAGATGAAGTCTGGAGAGAAGATCGCAGCGGGTCAAAAAGGTGTGCCGTGTGGAATCGCCTTCAATCATGGCGAGAACCGAGGGAATGAGTCCCGTTGAGTCTTTTCAGTAGAATCCCTTCTGGGGAAGGTCAAAAGGGAGTCTTCTCGGGCGTACCGCGGACAGCGAGATTTCCTCTGCAATTGATCCCCTGTCCATCACAAGAATTCTGTCTGCAAGCAGAACGGCTTCATCCATGTCGTGAGTCACAAAGAGGATGGTAGAGCCCGTTTCCGCCCACAGGGTGGTGAGCAGATCCTGCATTTCCTCCCTGGTTTCAGTGTCAAGGGAAGAAAAAGGTTCATCCATGAGAAGAATCTGAGGCTGGAGAACCAGGACCCGGGCCAGGGCCACCCTCTGCTTCATGCCCCCTGAGATTTCCCGGGGAAGGTGGTTCTCGAAGCTCACCAGACCCACCAGGTCAAGAAGACGAGTCACCCTGCCGTGGATCGTTGTTTTATCGAACCCGAGTCTTTGCAGCCCGAAAGCGGTATTCTCCCAGACCGTCAGCCAGGGGAACAGGGCATCCTCCTGGAAGACCATGCACCGTTCAGGACCGGAGCGGTTAACGATCTTTCCGTTCAACTTCACTGTTCCTGAGTCCGGGAGCAGAAAGCCTGCCAGGATATTCAACAGGGTGGTCTTGCCGCACCCGCTCCGCCCTGTGATGCAGACGAATTCGCCGGCATCGAGTGAAAAGCTGATTTCCTTCAGTACAGGTCTCAGACAACCGTGGACATCGAAGGCCTTAGCCAGCTTATGGACCTCGAGGCGGGCATTCTGTTCGATTCTCTCAATGGACGTATCAGGTTTCAAGTCATCCTTCTGGCGCTTTTCGACAACCCGTAAAGGGATATCACCAGCAGGAAGTCGCTGCACTTGCCGATGAAAGCGATCACGATGATTCCCACAACGATCATATCCACCCGGCCGAGCATCCTGGCATCCATGATGGCAGCACCCAATCCGTCAGGCACACCTGTCAATTCTCCCAGTACGAGGTAAGCCCAGGAGATTCCGAGACCAAGTCGAAGCCCGGTAACAATATGCGGCATCGCTCCCGGAACAATGATGCACAGGATAGAACGGAACCCAGAAGTTCCCAGCATGGCCCCGGCATGGACATGCAGTGGATCGATCTGTCGAGCCCCTTGAAAGGCATTGAGGTATACGGGAAAGAAAGCCGCAAGGGTCACGAGGAAAACGGCTGTCTTGGTTCCGATCCCAAACCAGACGATGGGCAGGGGTAACCATGCAATGCCGGGCACCATGCGAATGCCGTTTATGAAAACACTCAACCCTCGTTCTGCCATCGGCAGCCTGCCGGACAGAATGCCTAAAGGGAGGCCGATGACTGTCGCCATTCCAAATCCAAGCCCAACTCTCACAAGACTGGATGTCACGTCCCCCAGGAATCGCCCGGCGTAAGGGCCCCCACCGGGAGACCCCACTAAGTACAGGACTCCCGTCTCCCAGACCTGCCCGATCTTGGGGACGAGGTAGCCTGGAACCCGGTCGGTCCGGCTGAAAACGGCCCAGGAAACGAACAGCAGCGAAGGAAGAATCCAGGGGAGGACATGCCCGAAGATCTGGCGCTTCTTGGAGAATTTTGCCATGAACGAAGCTCTTTCACGGAACGTTGCCAACCAGATTGACGAAGGACAGGTCAAAGAGTCTGCCGTAGTCGGGTTGTTTGTCGATCATTCCAAGCGCCTGCATGCGGTCACCAAGCTTTCGGGCCTTATCCACAAAGGACTTATCCATTTTCCAGGCAAGTTCAATGTTCCGCGAAGACTCTTCGAGGATTTCCATGGATATTCCGAATTCCGAGGCGCGGTGGAGCCACTCCTCCGGGTGGCGCCTCAGATGCTCGGTCGCCTGTGCGTGAGCACGGACCATTTCTTTCACATGATCCGGCCGTGTTGAAATCGTCTGCCGGGTAACCAGCATCCCCGCGTTAATCGTTCCAATCGAATCATCATAGTAAGGATAGGCAAGAATTCTTCCAAAGCCCTGTGACCGGGCAAGGGTCGGAAACGGCTCCCCTGAGAGGAAGGCATCGATGGACCCTCGAGCAAGAGCCAATCCCATATCGAAAAAATCCACCCTCACGAGTTGAACGTCACGTTCAGGCGAGAGCCCCTCCCGTGTGAGCACCTCGCGCAGAAGGATCTCGTGCATTGTACCCGGAACGTAGCCGATCCTTCTTCGCTTCAGATGGGAAACCTTTAAGATGGGGCCATCGCTCTTGACAACGAGGGCTGAGCATCTATTACAGAGCGCCGCAACAACGACGACCGGTTCACCCCGCGACGCGGCTTGAATCGCCAGAGCAATGGTTGTACCTGCCATGTCAAGGCTTCCGGCAAGGAGCGCAACTTTCTGGTCTCCGGGATTGGTGAATGTCGAGACGAGGGCCTTGTGTGAGGGCGGCAAGAACCGCTGATAGAAAAAAGGCTGGATCGTCTGGGCTGTCTTCCAGGTACCCACCCGAAGATCTGCTGCCCAGAGCATGGAAGTGAGGATGAGCAGGGAGGGTAGTATACAGAAAAAGAGGCGCCACCGGCTGTTTCCAAGGAAAGCAATTGGCCACCGCGTTCGTCTCATGATATCCCTCCTTAATTCCTGGAAAATCTCGGTCAACCAGCCCATTCATCAGCACTTGCCGGAAAACCATCGCACGATTTTTCAGTTCCAGGTCAACGCCCCGGTTCAGCCCGGATCGCATCTCATCATCTTGTAGCCGGCATCCCTCAACAGTTTCGATGCATTCTGAACAGTGAATCCCAGCCACTCGCTTTCGGAGATTTCTGTATCTCGGGGAATAGCGCCATACTCCAGAACCACTGTGTTGGCGCCCGACCTGACAATCCGTTCATCCGTCGGATGCGTGCAGACGCCACAGGCCTGTTTCCCCACGGCAAGACGCGTTACAGCAGTAATCTGAGCCAGGCGGGACTGGGTAATGGCACCGAATCCGTACTTGGGCGTGCCGGGCACAGCGAAGCGCGCCATGGCTCCCATGATCGTCGCCCCAAGAGTCTTATGCAGAAAAAGGGACCCGGCAATTTCCTCATTTGTGTGCTCCGGCCCGATCGGCTCGATCAAAGACGAGAGCTCGAGCGGGGAGTTCCGGATGGCCCTGAGAGTCTCCAGTCGTTCGGTTATGTCGACTCCCGTGTCCTTCCCCTCTCTCAGGCGCATCGTGTGATAGGCTCTTCTGAATCCTGCATCATGCAGAACACGTGCTGTCTCTTCAGACATCTCGCCGGTATTCACCACCAGTTCAGCGTAATTCAGCGGCATGGCCAACCGCGCAATGCAAACCAGGGCATCCACCGAATAGAATGCTGTCGTCCTGAGGACTATCCAGCGCACTTCGGGAACATCGCAGAAGCGGATGCGCTTAAGGACCTCGTTCGCCTGCAGCGTCCGACGCTCTTTCACAATCCCCCACCTTTCCCCAAGGGAACAGAAACTGCAATTTACAGGGCAGGGCACACTGTCTATGCCGATGGAGGCCCAGATATAACCCCACCCGCGGCTCCAGAAAAGGGAGGCTTCATGTGCGGCGATGCACAACGCTTGCGCATCAGCCGAATCAGGATCCAGCGCCAGCAGGGCAAGCACCTGCGCATACGTAAGGCCTCCACCGGCGCGAGCATTGTCCAGGATTTCCTTGAGGTTCATGATGGCTCAACACCATACCATGTCTGGCATAAACCTTGGTTCTTCCAGCAAACTTCCATGAGCCGTGGGCTCACAACCAACTATGAAAACAGTTCGAGCCAGGATTGAACTCCGAATGAGGCCACTCCTTGGCATCCTTTAACCGGAAACGATCACACGGTTGCTCCTGGTCCTGCGGGGTGACCCTGTACTCTCATCCAATGCATCCATGGGATGAACCCTCAGAATCGAGAAACATGGCAGGATCAGCATCGATCCGCCACCTGTCTTCCACCGGTTTGCACGCGGACCAGGGGACGGATGGCCGGGGCTGCCCGGCTTTTTCCGACCTGCCTCTGCGATTCGCCAGGACCGCAGAAGACGGATGCTACAGGGTTCCGGATCCTTTTGCCTCCATTTCTGACGAGTTCGCACCGGCCGTTTGAATGATCGCTGACTTGATTTTCTCCCCCTGCAGACAATGCGCCGTTTCCCGGGCGATGAGCATTTCTTCGTCCACGGGAATAACCATCGCTCGAACCGTCGAGTATTCCATGCTGATTTGAGCTTCAAGGCCCAGTGCGGCGGCGTTGAGATCGGGGTCCAGTTTGAGTCCGTACCATGCAAGGCCGTTGCAGATCTTTTCCCGGATCGCCGCAGCATTTTCCCCGATCCCTCCTCCGAACACGACGGCATCGGCACCTTCCAGGACAGCAAGGTAGGCGCCGATATACTTTCGAATGCGGTAGCAGAAGGTATCGATTGCGAGTCTGGCCCGGTTGTCCGCCGACTTGGAGACGGATTCGAGGATCTTTGCCATATCGTTGGATATTCCAGAGATACCGAAAAGACCCGATTTGAAGTTCAAGAGTTCGTCCAGTTCGTCGATACTCAGTTTTTCCATGCGCGCGAGGAAAAAGATCACCGCCGGATCCAGGTCTCCTGACCGGGTGCCCATGACCAGGCCTTCAAGAGGAGTGAACCCCATCGATGTATCCACATGCTTTCCACCGCTGACGGCGGCAATGGATGAGCCGTTGCCGAGCTGCAGGGTGATGATCTTCGCGTCGGCCAGGGGAATGCCGGTTATCTCCGAGAATCTCTGGGCCATGTAACGATGAGCAATTCCATGAGGACCGTATCTCTTGATGTCGTGCTTCTTCGTCAGTTCGTAGGGGATGGCGTAGATCGAAGCGTATTCAGGGATACCGTCATGATATCCGGTGTCGAAAACGGCCACCATCGGGACTGATTCCCCCAGCAGGGATCGGGCTGCCCGAATTCCCTCCACCGAAACGGGATTGTGCAGGGGCGCGAGGCTGCTGAGCGCCGCGATCTCGTCGACCACCCATTCATCCAGCAGGACTGGACCGGTAAACCGGCTGCCCCCGTGCACAATGCGATGTCCGACCGCATCGACCCGGATTCCGGGCACCCTGTCGTCGAGGGAGCACTCCCCGGAACCCATCCAGTTCAAGGCCAGCTTCACCGCCTCGTAGTGGTTGTTCACCCGGATGTCTCCAGCATGTGAAAGGCCGTCAACGGTTTTGAAATCGTAGGAGGCATCCGCCCCGATCCTTTTGACGAGACCCCGGAAGAGGTTGCGGGGGGAAGCGTCGGCTTCCAGATCGATCAGGCGGAACTTGAGAGAGGAACTGCCACAGTTGAGCACCAGGATCTTCATTTCCATTCACCTCAAAATCCGCTCAGGTTTCCAGACGAAGCGCGTTAATGAAGGTCGATCTGAAACCCGACGTTCCCGCAAGTTCCAGGTGTCGAATTCTTCCAGCCAGAGAAGCGGCATCCTTTCTGAGGCTGCGTGACAACAGAAGCCGGACCGCCCCCGCCCCCGCTGCATTGCCGATCTGTCGAAAACGATCTGCGGGGAGCCGTGGGAGCATCCCTATCGACATCGCATTATCGATGTCCAGGTACATTCCGAATGCGCCTCCTATCAGGATCTTCTCGATCTCATCCGGAGAAACACGGGCCGCATCGAGAAGGATATGGATGCCGGACCGGATTGCACCCTTGGCCAGCTGCACCTTTCCGATGTCCTTGCGACCGACGACGATGTCCCTTCCGTGACCGGTCCGCGCCGCCGGAACCAGCAGGATTTCCGGCCCGTACACGCCGCGTCTCACGAACGGCGAGTCCGCGTTCAGGCCTCCGTGCCGGTCGATGACATTGTGGAGCCTGAACTGTGCAACCGCATCGAGAATCCCGGATCCGCAAATCCCGGTGGGTGCGCATTCCCCCACCGTGGTACACTCGATCGACCGGCCCCTGATCCTGATCCGCTCGATCGCCCCTTCCGCCGCGCGCATCCCGCACTGGATGTGCGCACCTTCAAAGGCCGGTCCCGAGGCGGCCGAACAGGTCGTTATGCCGTTGCGGGTGATGAGGCTTATCTCCGTGTTCGTTCCGACATCGAGCACCAGCACGGTTTCAGAACTTGTGCTTACTCCTGAGGCAAGCAGAACGGACACATGGTCGGATCCGACAAAGCCGGCGACATTGGGAGGGAGATGGACATTGGCGTTTTCGTTCAAATGAAGCCCGATACGATCCGCCTTGAAATCAAGATCCCTCGAAACAACAGGAACGAACGGGGCCATTCCCAGTTGCGCGACGGGAAGGTTCAGCAGGAAATGATGCATCACCGTGTTGCCGACCATCACGCATTCGACGATGCAGCCGGGTTCCGGAGTCCCGGTGATATCCCCCGCCTTTGAAGCCTCTTTGCACAGCTCCACGCCCAGATCGTTGATTGTTTCGAGAACACATTCGTGCAGGATTGCCAGGCCGTCCTCCCTTTCGATCGTGCAGGCAATCCGGGTCATCACGTCTTCACCCAGGGCGATCTGGCTGTTCATCTTTGCAGCGGAAGCCAGAGTCTTTCCGGAACGCAGATCGACAAGATAGCCTGCGATCTTTGTCGTTCCCACGTCAACGGCCAGGCCGAGGACGGGCCGATTCCGAGCCAGCACCCACGATATCCCGTCGTTTCGGAGCCCGACGGTGACTCTGCCGGCATCGATGCGCAGCAGGTCGTTCAGGGATTGGAGTATCGGCAGGCGAGGAGGCCCCGGCTCGGCAAAACCCGACTCCTTCACTTCCTCCGCCAATCTTTCCCAGTCGGGTCGTGGCAGTTCCGAAGTGACGCCGGGAACCGACAGTTCACAAAGCGTTGTCGGCAGATCCAGGTCAATGACGGTCCCCTGGCCTTCCACCTGGAGCCGCTGGGTGGTGGACACGGAGTCGGCAGGGAGATATACGCTCGTGGAGCCGAACACCCGGGTCTGGCATGCGAGGCGGAACCCGGCCGAAAGTTCACCCGCGCCCATCAACTCGAACTCCGACTCACTCGGTGGACTGACAGGGGCATTCGGCTGGACCTGGATTCGACAGCGCCCGCAACTGCCCATGCCGCCGCAATCCGCGTTCAACCCAAGCCCCGCTTTCTGTGCACAGGCCAGCACGGTCGTCCCGCTTGCGGTGGCGATACGACATCCTGAAGGCTGAAAGGCAATGCGAACCATACCGGTATCGAGTTTCATCTCTCTCAAGGACACGCTTCCTGCTCCGCTCGGTCGGAACCCGGTGTTTTCTGAAACACTCAGGATCCCATGTGTTCATTCTCCCGGCCGGAAGACGAAAATGCCGTTCATTGCCGGAATTCACACGGGCGGAAAACTGGAATCAAGGTGGATTTTTTCTGTGGCGGCAGTTCTTTTGTGGACACCATGTGCAGCTTTCCACGTCCGAATCGGTCTGGAATCTCAGACCCGAGACGGTCTTGAGCGGAATCATCAGGCACGCGTCGGTCAACTCCACTCCCACCGCCTTCTTCATATTCCCAAGAAGAGCGAAGAGTTTTCTCTGCTCGGTGACCGGCCAATCCGCCGGAATGCCGGGTTTGATGCAACGGGTTTTCCTGCCGCCGACCCTTGCGGCGACATGTCTTTCGAGGGCGGTGAGTGCACACCTCAGGGCTTCGTCCATGATGACGTCCGACCAGTACGCGTGAAGAGGACTCGAGGCCGAGGCCGCCCAGGATTGAAGTTCAATTCCCGCAGTGGCGACAAAGGGAAGAACAACCTCAGCATCGCCCAGGGCGGATCGAAGCATTCGACTGACAAAGGTTTCGCCTTCCACCCTGACCTGGCCGTCCCCCTGGTGTTCGACGTGCGCCCAACCATAGAACGCCTTGGGTACGGCTATCGCCGCGGCATCTCGAACCATTGCATCGAGTTCTTTTCTGCGCGGGTTGTCGGGTGTCACACGGAGCCTGGAGGCAAGAGATTCAATATCGGGATCGAACGGAACGACTCCAAGCAAAACCGTATTCCATGCCTTCGACCCGAAAGCGCCCCTCACGAATGGTCCCGTCTCCATCATTGCCCTTCAACTGCCTCCGGTGAGCTTTTCCAGCTGACCATGCCTGGCCGCGACCTCGTCGACGGCGTCCGTCAATTCGGGCGGAAATATGAAAACCAGCCTGTCAAGCGGATGCATTCGATCATTGGACAGGTCGACTTCTTCCAGTTCCCACTGCTCCATAACCAGGTTCACCAGGTACGTTCTGCCGCAATCCGATACAAAGCCCTTGCCTCTCACGATGCCTCGAGGCAAATCCTGGAGAACCTTCGAGAACTCCTCCGTGTTTCCGCCATGCCAGGCATAGGCTGCGGACACGAGAAGATCGGGCCGGCTGATCTGCCTGAAGGGATCCGAGAGCATTCCGTCGACGATCTGATCCAGTTCGTCGGGAGTCAGACTCCCTCCCGTCCTTCCCGCATCGAACGAATACTCCCTTTCCTGTCCTGGAGGACGCAGTTTGGACAGCAGACGATCGAAATCGATCCCGCAGAACACCGACTCGACAAACACCGGTGAAGGATGATGCTGGGAAACGATCTCCCTGCCCCGTCGGATTCTGTCAGCTGATGCCTGGTCCGCTTTATTGATGATGAACAGCGTGGAAGACTCGATCTGCTTCTCCACCGAAGAAAATGCGTTGTAGGCGTCTTCGAAGTTTACCGCGTCGACGATGCAGATCTGCTCGATCAGGGAAAACCGGTTCTGGAAGACGGAAAGAGAGAGGTCCCGCCTGAGATCCCCGGGATTGGCCACACCGGTGGATTCGATGACCAGCACGTCCGGCCTCAAATCGCAGGCAATCCTGTGCATCGTCCTGATGAAATCCGTCTTGACGCACACACAGAAGATGGACCCTTTGTTGATCTCGAGGATCTCGTGATCATCCCCCTTCACAATCGAGGCATCGATACCGATTTCTCCGAATTCGTTCATCAGAATCACAACCCGGTACTCCCGGGGCATGACTTCGACCAGGCGATTCAAGAACGTGGTCTTGCCGCTGCCCAGAAAACCCGTGAGAAGGATGATGTCGATGGTATCCTGCATGACTGTCTCCCCGGCGCCGGCCTGTATAAGTTAAGTAATGGAATATACTATATTCTTATTTCTGACCTTCCCGGGTATTCAAACCCGATCCGGCCTTTTTCAGGTTCTCTCCCACCTTGTCGAACTGAAAGCCCACATGCCGCAGTGCCATGAGTTTTTCCGCCGCTTCGGGGTTGGGGGCCCTTCTGGCCATCTCCTCGATGAGCTCTTCGTACTGGGGAATACAGCTCGCAAAAACGGGATCTCCCTCGATGCAGATGGTCGGCAGCACCTTTCCCTTCAATTCCATGAACCTGGCAATGCCTTCCTTGGTTTTTATGGGCCATTCCCTGTATTCGATCATGCCCTGGACGTCATCGGGCAGAGCGGCTATGGACTCCATCATGTAACCGCACGCCGCACACTGCACACTGTCCAGGGTAAGCACGTCTATTCGGATTTTTTTGTCGACCATGACTCTTTCCCCTTCGATCTCAGGATGTAGAATCCGGATAAGGTGCGTAGTTTTCGTAGAAACTGTCCATGGCCTGGAGGACCTGGTCGATGTGTTCCGCCGGAACATCGTAGGGGAGGTCTCAGCCAGGGGCCAGAACGAACCCGTGTGTCCCGCCGGCGACAAGGCTCACCAGCGCGTCCTCGCGTGGAGGAATCACGCCGAGGCTGAGGGACAGGGTGAGCTTCAGATTGCCTGCAAATCCGACTCGATGCCGCAGAGCCATATCACGCACGTAGCCGAGGTTCAGCTGCTCATCGATGGCAAAGCTTTGAGTTCCGATGGTACACACCTCTTCCATCACCTTGGTACAGTCCCCACAGATGAGGAACATGGAAGTCGCACCGGCATCGTGAATGACCTGGATGCCCTTCTGCACGTAGGGAGTCACGAATTCCCTGAAAGTCGCCGATTTGACCTGGGACGCCACCGGGTCCACGATTCCGATCACCTCACATCCCAGTTCCGCGTAGAAGGCCGCCGAGACCGCGTTCACCTCCGCTGCGAACTCCAGGACTTCATGAGCAAACTCCTGATTCTTATAGAAATCCGTAAAAATGCGCACTCCAGCCAGGTGTGAGGCGAGGGTGAGGGGGCCGCAGTACAATCCGACCATTGCGCAGTCCAGTGCATCGAGTCGAGGTTTTGCGAGCCTTCCCGCCTCGAGCAGAACGGGCCATCTTCCTGAGTCTTTTGTCGGAAGCTTGAGGCCGAGCTGCCTGGGCGAGACCATCTGCGCACAGGGGTGAGTCGCGACGGAAGGAACATTGTCCGGCCACCAGCTCAGTTCACATCCCACTGCGTTGGCTTCGACGGAAAGGTCGAAGACGAGCGGAATTCCATCCGCCCGGTATCTTTTCGCGGCTGCTTCCACGCCTTTTGCGATGAGTTCCGGGTCCTGCAGATACCTGTCGGCCGTCTCACCCAAAAGGTATGCGCAATTGATGCATGCATAAGGAAACCACGGTGCCCTGGGTGTTCGGTTGCAGCGAAGTGCTTCAATAAGCATTTTCTTCGACATGATTTCTCCTCTTCATTCTCCAATGCGCGCAGGCTGTCCGTTTGCGCCTGACAACCCTGGAGCCGGCCGGTCCGATCAGGCGCTTTTCACGGCAGCCATGACTCTTTTTGCCTCGCCCACCACGTCGGCGGCCGAGTCGGCATATCCGTCGGCATTGAACATCTTGGCGATCTCCCTGGTCACCGGCGCACCTCCAATGAGAACCCCGACATGAGGCTTCGTTTCTCTTACCATTCCGATAAGGCTCCGCATGCCCATCATAGTGGTCGTCATCATTGCGGAAACGCCGACGAGATCCGCATCGGTGCGTGCCAGTTCCTCGGCGAACTTCTTGTGGGGCACATTGTTGCCCAGGTCGTGCACGTCGAAGCCGCCGATCTCCAGCATCATCCTTACGATGTTCTTCCCGATGTCATGAACGTCACCCTGCACCGTACCGAGGATGATTGTTCCCAGTGTGCGGGTGCTTGAGGCCTGCAGGTGCGGTCGAAGTACTTCCATCCCGGCGTTCATCGCTTCGGCGCACAAGAGCACTTCGGGGACGAAATATTCCTGCTGCTTGAAGAGGGCTCCCACCGTATCCATGCCCGTGGACAGGCCGTGCATAATGCCTTCCAGGGGATCGTACCCTCCCTCTATCAGCAGCCGGGCAGCCTGTGCCGCTCCCGCTTCGTCAAAGCCGACCACCGCATCGTGTAATTTCTTCAGTATTTCTTCCAGAGGCAGCATAGGAAGTTCCCTCCGAGGGTTTTCACATTCATGTGTCGAGGCGGTCCTGCCTTTTGGAATGCTCGACCGCCGTGCCCAAAGCCTTCCGTTTCATTTGGAGCCGGACCATTCGAGGATACGCAGCGCCATCTCCAGTCCGTCGCCGCGGCATGGAGTCCATCAGCTTGATTCCGGCCGTCCAGCCTGCTTATCCTGGTGGAAATCGTCACGAGCCTTCCTCAGTTGCAGGACGTTTTCGAGAGGCGAATTCGGCGCTATGCCGCATCCCGGGGCCAGGAAGTCGACTCCACTCTCGAGTGCTGCCATGGCCTCCCGGTAACAATCCTCCTCGGTCCCCATGAAAAGTGTGGACGCGGCTGCGACATTTCCGAACACCCTGACACCCCTGGCTCTCGCAGTCTCGATCGCCGCTTTCAGATCGGTCTTTTCTTCCAGGCTGATTCCCACAATGCCGGTTTCACACATGGAAGGGATGATCTTGTCGATATTGCCGCAGATGTGCAGAACTATGGGTCCGTCGACGGCGTTGACAATCCTCCGGATCACCGGGCTCACGATCCGTTCCCAGCTCTTCGGACTCAGCAGGTCGCCGCCCGATGTGGGATCGGCCATACAGAAATAGTCCGCACCGTTGCTGAAGGCGAAGCGGATAACCTGGATCAGAGCCTCGGCAGTGACATCGAGTGCCTTTTCCACGAGGGTGGGTTCCTTGATGGTCGCCCGCATCATCCGGTCGGTTCCCACGAGGTTTGCAGCACAGGTGAAAGGTCCTTCCGACATCCCGAAGATCACCAGGTCATTGCCGACCTTTTCCTTGAGCAGCCGGAACTGCTCCCGGTAGGCAGGAAATCTTCCACGACTCAACAGGTCCCGAGGGCATTCGAGGTTTTCGATGGATTGAGAAAAAGGATGCGACGCGATATAGTATTGCGAGTCAACGGCCGGCTCCCCGAGAGTGCATCCCAGAGCCTCGCTGACAGCCGTTATATCCCACCCCATGGCCTTGACCCAGTCAAACCCCGCGATCGTATGGCCGGCCATGGAGAGTCCGGCCATGCAGGCGGGGTCCACATCCGCAAGAGGCCTTTCGCAGCCGCACCTTTTCATAAGGTCCACGACGCCGTATGCCGTTGTGCACCCTGCCGGGACTTTGTCCACATCCTGCCCCTTGAGACGTCTCAGGAATCGTTCTTTCGGCTTCATAAAACTCCCTTTTCGATCACATCCGGTGGACCCGCAGCCGGGAAATTCGAACAAGCGTCGCTTCCATTTCCTGCCTGAATCACCACCACCTCACCAGATCCGTCACCTGGCGCCTGATCCTCACAAACTCGGGGTCTGCAATGTCGCGTGGGTGGAGAAGGTGCTGTACCCCCACCTCGCTCTTGATCTTCGTAGGCTTCTGGGTGAGCACCAGTATTCGTTCCGACAGGTACACGGCTTCTTCAAGGTTGTGTGTCACGAAGATCACTGTCTGTTTCGTTTTCTCCCAGAGCCTGACCAGGCTGTTTTCGATGCTGAAACGTGTGCTCGTGTCGAGCTGGCCGAAGGGTTCGTCCATGAGCAGCATGTCCGGTTCCGTGACAAAGGCCCTGGCAATGGCCACCCGCTGCTTCATCCCGGCGGAGATCTGGTTGGGAAAGAAGTCCTTGAAAGGGGTCAGCCCTGTCATCTCGAGCACGTTCTGTACCCGCTCCCTGATTTCCGGTTCCGGATAGCCTTTGATCTCGAGTCCGATCTTGACGTTGTCCCACACTGTTCGCCAGGGCAGGCACGAAGGCTCCTGAAAGATGAACGAAACGTTGTGCTTCTTGAAATCGATGGCTTCCGCCCCCACGGTCACCGAGCCCTTGGTGGACGGCAGCAGCCTGGTGACCACGTTGCAGAAGGTGGTCTTTCCGCATCCTGTCGGTCCGACCACGCAGAGGAATTCTCCGTCGTAGATGTCGAAGCTGATATCGTCGAGGACCACGAGGTCATCGAAGTACTTACTCAGGTTCTTGATGGTAATTTTCGGCTTTTTGGCGGACATGAGATTCCCTTCGTCTGTTCATTCCACAATCTCGCATTGCTGAGTGATCTCCGCCCGGACCTCGAGGAACCTCTCATCGGTAAGATCTCGAGGCCTCGGAATATCAACGACATACTCCTTCTTGATCGTTGCGGGGAGCTTCGTCAGCACCAGGATCCTGCTCGCCAGATAGACCGCCTCCTCGATGTTGTTCGTAATGAACACAACGGTCTTCCTGTCCTGTTCCCAGATTCTCATGATCTCGATCTGCATGAGGTAACGCGTCTGGGCATCGAGGTGCCCGAAAGGTTCGTCCATGATCAGCAGATCCGGGCTTGTCGCATAGGCCCTTGCGATGGCAACCCGCTGTTTCATGCCTCCCGAGATCTGCCACGGGTAGTAGTTCTCATATCCTTCCAGGCCGACCAGTTTGATGACCTCGCTTCCTCTCGAAACCGCCTCGGCACGCCCCACACCCCGGATCTCCAGGCCCATGGTCACATCCTGCATCATGGTGTACCAGGGGATGCAGGAAGGTTCCTGGAGCACGTAGGAAATATTGTGGATGTGGGGATTCACATCCTCGCCCATGATCCTGACGTGGCCTGACGTCGGCTTATCGATCCCGGAGAGTATGTTGCCCAGGGTGGTCTTGCCGCATCCTGTCGGTCCTACAACGACCAGAAACTCGTTGGGCCTGACTCTGAACCTGATGTCCCTCAGGACATCGATCTTCCCAAAACTCTTGCTCATGCTTACATCGAGAAGCGGGCTGTCCATTTGGTCTCCTAATCGATGGATACTTCCGATCTCCAACGAAAAACTCTCTTTTCAACAACGATGAAGATTTCATTCATAAGGAAGCCGATGATTCCTATGACCAGCATTCCAACAATGATCTCGCCCATTCTGATCAGTTCCGCATACTTCAAAATGAGCCGCCCGACGCCGATCATCTCCCCTCCGATCATTTCGGCAGCCACGATACACATCCATGCTATTCCAAGACCCACGCGCATGCCCGTCGCGATGTCAGGCAGCACCGAAGGTATGACAATCTTGCGGATGATATAGGACCGGCTCGCACCAAAGACCTTTGCGACATTGACATGCACGGGATTGACCCGGGTCACGCTGAGCAGGGTCGTAATGAAGATCGGGAAGAAGGCTCCAAGCCAGATCAGAAAAGCGTACCGCGAAAACCCGACCAGGAGAACGATGGCCATGGGAATCCATGCAATGGGAGGAATAAACCTTATGGGCTCGAGAACGGCCCGGGTCCGGTTGTATATTTTAGGCCAGAGACCCATGGCAAGACCCAGGGGGATCCCCAGCGCGCAGGCGGCTGCGAACCCCGCAAAGATCCGGATCAGGCTTGCCCAGATGTGCCTGGCCAGGCCTATCCCTTCGATATCTCCCTGGGTAGCCAGCCCGACAAACGCCTTCCAGATATCAGCCGGAGGCGGGAAAAAAGGGGACTGCTGCCACGCAGAGAAAAGGGTCCACAGCACGGCAACGACGATCAGGCTGAGTATGTTGTATAAGACCGTCTTGACTTGTTCCTTCTGTTTGTCGTTCATCATGAAGCTCCCTGCCTTGATCCGTTCGAATTGGGATCCGGTGAACGGCCGTAGTGTTCAACCCCGTTCACCGGGTGAGAACCGGGTTCTACTGCTTCTTACCCACCTGTTCCTCCAGGAGAGCGGGCTGGTACAGGTCGCTGATGAAATTGTCCACGCTGGTGATGTTGCCCTTCTGAATCTTCCCGCTTTCCACGAGTCCGTCGACCATCAGCTTCAGACTCGGAACGTTGCAGAACGGCGGGAACGGATACTTCACCGTTTTCATGGCCTCCCTGATTACTTCTTCCTTCATGCCCGTGACCCTGACCATTATTTCAACGGATTCATCCTGGTTCGCCAGGAACCACTCGTAAGCCTTCAGATAGACCTGGAGCACCTTTCGGGCCGTCTCCGGGTTCTTCTTGAGCATCTCTCCCTTGGTCACCAGCACGCAGCACTGGTGGTCGGGGAGGATATCGTGCGATGTAAGGATCTGGTGCCCGTAGCCCAGGTCGACGGCTCGCGCGGGATGGGGCGCCCAGGCGATAAAGCCGTCGATTTCCCCCTTCTGAAGAAAAATGGGCATATCGGAGACTTTCATGAACTTGTGAGCGATCTTGATGTCATCTTTTTTTGCCACCATGTCGACCATCGCGTCCTGGATCGATCCGATGCCCGGGGTACCGAGACTCTTTCCGTCCAGGGCCTTCGTAGACTGGATGGAGTCCTTGACCACCATGCTGGACCCCTCCGTGTTCGCACTGGCAAGGATGACCACATCCACTCCCTGCCCCCGGGTGATCATCGCCGGAACAGACCCGCAGCTTCCGAAGTCGACCTCCCCCGATGTCATGTGCTGCATAAGATACGACCCGGCAAGAAACTCGCCCCACGAAACCTCAAACCCCTCAGCCTCCAGCAGCTTCTTTTCCTTCATGATCATTACCGCGGGGCTGTGGAGCTGGTCCGCCACCAGGTACCCGAAGTGAATCTTCTTCTTTTGCGCGTCCGCCTGTGCATTCAGTACCAAAACACACAGAAAAACCACCGCCACTACCCATCCACATCGCTTCGCCGTCCGTCTCATTGCGCCACTCCTTTTGGATGATGAAATAGAAATACGTGATCCGTGGAAATACACCTCGCTCAGCCTGTTTACCAGCTGATGGGAAAATTGGACGAATCGTTTAATTTGAACCGGCCCTGCTTCATCTGGTCTTTCATCCATCGAGCCATGTTCAAATCATTCATATTCATGTAATGGGAAATGTCCGAATATTTCATTGCTCTTAAATAGTTGAGCAAATCATTCCATACCAGTTCATCTATGACCGGTATAGGAATGACAATCGATAATTTCACATCATCGTTTTCTACTGTTATAATGTTTGGATCCATTTCATATAGTTCAGCAGATAATGAAAGAGATTTCTTTCTCAAACCATTCCTTGTTCCAGCGCCCACTACAATTCCGACTGATCCGTTGAGAAGGATCTTGCTCCCGACGCATATGGTTTTCAGATGCGAATTGGATGTTTCATTGATTCTTGTGTGCGGAATGAATGTGTTATAGGTGACCATTCTTGCGTACTCGAGCTCCCTTGTGACGAAGGAACTCCGATAGTCATCCTCCTCCTGGGAAAGACATTCCACCTGGATTTCCCTGTTTTCGAGCACATCGGTCAGCAGTCTCGTGCCTGGAAGCAGTCCGTTGGACCAGTTATCCACCCTCTGATCGGCAAATACCTGGCTGTCCACGATGCCGAGGCGTTCGTTCGGAGCAGGCCCCGGGTAACCGGGAACGCCGTCCAGCCGGATGTTTTTCGCACGTGTGAAGGAGCCCCGGCCCGCCACGGGAACAAGGAGCATAGCCGCCGCTCCGGATATGCTGCTGCTGAATGACATAATCACGACATCCGCATCCCGGAGGACGGAGTCGTCATTCTTCTCCAGGTGCTTCAACAGGTCCTCTTCCGTGTATACCGAAGCCTTCCCGGCCAGTATCCTTTCGTTGATTTCCGAAACGCGCTTTCTACTTCCGGTCATCTGCCACCCCCGCGGTTTTCCTTCATGGGCTTAACGACCTCGACCAGGTGAAGCACCTTCTGCGGCAGGCGGCGCCTCTCGATTCCATCCACGAGCTGGATCATGCATCCGGGGCAGGTATTCACGACCAGGTCTGCACCGGTGCGCTCGATGGAGTCGATCTTTTCCTTTCCTATTCGCCTGGACAGTTCATAGCTATGAAGGCTGAAAGAGCCGCCGCATCCACAGCAGCCCCTCTCGTCCATCTCGATGAAATCCTTTCCGAAAGCCTGGCGCAGAATCCTTCTGGGTTGTTCGGCGATGCCTTGATAACGGGAAAGGTGACAGGGGTCGTGATAGGTCACGCGCGTACCGGGCGGAAGCACGGAACAGAACTGCATTCGCCCGGTGTCGGCCAGGTCGATCAACAACTCGGAAATGTCCCTGACCTTTTCCGCAAATTCCTGAAAATCCTGCTGGCGAGGATCGCCTGTGAACAGGTTGCTCCACCCTTCTTTCAGGGTGGAACCGCAGGTGGCACAGCCGGTGACCATCATGTCGACGTCCAGTGCGGAAAAGATCTCGAAATTGGTCAGGGCCGCCGCTTTGGCCGTTTGGATATCTCCGTTGGCCTGCATGGCTATGCCGCAGCAGCCCTGGTTCTTGGGAAATATAACCTCGACCCCCGCCGAGTTGAGTAAAGAGATGAGGGATCGGCCGACGTGAGGCAAGACGAACTCGGTGGCGCAACCCGAGAAATAGGCAACCCGCAGTTTTGGGCTTTCCTCTCGGGGAACGCCGGGGTTGCGCTCCACCACCGTGTCGCTCAAAAAATCCCGCGCAATGGATGGGAGCTGTCTGCCGGCGGTGGCTCCCAGAAAAAAGTTGGGAATATGCCGCACGTTAGACGACTCGCGCATCATTTTCTCGAAGTCTTTGCGCTCTCCACGTTTTGTGAGAGGCAACATCCACTGGAACCTCGATGCAAAACGGACCGCCCTCTTCATGGCCTCCTTGTCCGCCATGAGGGTCCGAAAGGCGATGGACTTGCCCGGGGAAAGGCCGTTGAGCCTGATCAGTTCGGACCTTGCAGCGAGGACCACCAGGTCGTTCCTTACTCCCCTCGGGCAGGCCGAGACACATCGTCCGCAGAGCAGGCATTTGTCGAAAATGTCTTTTTCCTGAAAACCGGAAAGCGAATTTCCGTACAGGCCCAATTCCCTGATGAGGTGATTTCGTCCCCTGGCCACAAACCTTTCATCGAAAGATTCCTGGTAGACAGGACACGAATAGAGGCAGTTTCCGCATTCGATGCACTTGCCTGCTTCGGTCTCGAAGATCTCGTCGACCTGCAATTCCTGTTCTTCTTTCATGATTATTCGTCCCTGCTTGAACAATGGCCACCTCGTTCAAAATCCTGCCCGAACGGCGCACATCACTTGCTCCGGAGCGTCAACTCGATATCCGAATCGGTGAGCAGAAAATCTCCTCTCTCCATGAGTTCCTTGAGGTACGTGGCGATCCTCTCGGCCCTGTACCGGTTCGACTGCCTGAATATGATGGGAACGTTCCGGTCGAAGATGCTAACCGAACCCAGGGATCCTCGCGGCAGGTCACCCTTGCCCTTGAACGCACCTCCCATGCAGTTCGCTGTGCAGGCTCCGCATGCGACGCACAGGTCTTCGTCGATGCGCTTGTCCTTCCACGATATCGCCCCCATGGGACAATAGTATTCAGCTGGGCATTGAAATGAACAGCAGATGCACCGGTCCGGATCGAACTCCACTTCCAGCTTCGCCCCGGCCCAGATATCGGCGTAGGTGAGATTGCGCAGTGCGGTCCTGTCCGCCAGGTCGGCCACGGGAAGAGGAATATTTTCGTCGAGGCACCGGGAGAGACCGTCAAGAGTCTTCTCGTCCGTTATGGGAAACGGGACGGCAATGCCGTTGGTGACTTCCACTCCGTAGCTGGTCTTGAATCCGCCCATATACTGAGGGTCCATACTGAACATGTCCCCCGCGACGAAAAGGGCCTTCTTGGCGGGCGTACTGCGCGTCCCGTACCCGATGATGACCCCCGGCGACCCGTTGAGAAGTATCTTCATCCCGGACTTCAACACCGTTCTGTGCGGGTCGTTCTCCAGTGGATTCAGCTCTCCGCTGCCGCTGGCGGTAATACCTTTCAGGAGCGGAATCGGGCGGCAGGAGAAGATCGAAGCGGGATTCAACCGGTAGGATTTGATATTCCTGATATTGCTGAACGCGACATAATTCTGGAAATCATTGCGGAAATTATACAGCCTGGCGAACTTGATCTGTTCCAGGGTAATGCGCGAATAGACGGTCCTGCCTTCGGTGGTGAGGCATTCCACCTCAACTTCCCTGCCTTCCACGAGATCCCTCAATACGTGCCCGCCTCCGTAGCGCCCATGATGATCCCAGCTTTCCGTAGTCCCGTAAATGACGGCATCCACCAGTTCGGAATCCTCTTCGGGATTGCATACCGGAATACAGGGAACTCCGTTCAGGAAAAGCCTTTCAGCTCGAGCGGATCTGCCTTTTTCTCCCAGGGGGATTACAAGCATTGCTGATGTGCCGGACATGACTCCCCGGGTGCCCGTCGTTACCACATCCACGTCCGAAACCTTGAATTTGTAACCCGATCTCACTTCCTTCTTGAATTCCATCGCCGTCATGACAACGGCTTTCCCCTTCTGGAGCTTCTCGTTGATCTCGGAAATGGTTTTTCCGTTCTTAGACATGGCAAATCTCCCAGAATCTCAGCCGACGATCTCTATCCGGCCCCATGCGCCCACGCGGTCTGAGGCGAGTATGACCGCCCCATCGGTCCCTATCTCCCTGGCTCTATCGAGACCTCTTTCGATGTCGGACACCCCCTTGACGATGTTGGCTACGGACGTGGCCGCGGCATCGGCCAGCGAGGCCGAAGCGGCAACGATCATAACGGCGTGGGCGTTTCCGAAGCTGATCGAATGCCCGAGTATTCCCGATGAAGTGCAGATCCCGATCGGAGACGAAGTAGGCCCCACCGCGATTCTCAACCCCTTGAGAGGGGAACTCTCCGCCAGAAGCAGGACTTCCTTTCTGGACGATGCATGAAAGAAGATGTCTCCACCGTTTTCCACGATGATCTCCTGGCTGGATTCCATCAGTCCGCGCCCGACAAATTCGGCCAGGGCCCCCGCCACGGCAGCCATGGGGCCCACACCCGCCTTCGCCCCTGCATCGATCATAACCCTGACGATTTCGGGAGCGCCCTCATCGGTTTCGACAGGAACCATGCTCCTCAGGAAGAATGGATTCACCGCAATGTAATCTTCGATCTGCCCGCGATAATGAACGATCAGCGGCATGGCTTCCCTGCTCAAATCACGGCATGCGGAGATGAGCAAGTCGCTCTGTTTGAGCCTTACCCTCGAACAGACCAGCCCCCCGTTCCTTACGAGACCCCGATACACCTGCGGGTCGATTTCGCGCACAGCGAGCATCAACGCACTCCATCCAGGGCACTGATGACCAGGTCGCCCATTTCTCTCAGTCTTTTCTCATTCAGGACAAATGCAATGTCCCGAGGGTATCCGAAGTAGATGCATTTCATGGTGCATCGCGTGGCACAGGCGGGCATGAAGCCCTTTCCCAGCCTTTCGACACAGGAGTCACAGGCATCCGCCTGGTCCGGCGATTCGAACCCTGCCGGGCAGGTTGTCCAGAAGTTGTACAGGCTGTAGTAGGGGCACGGAGAGTTGCAGTACCTGCACGAGAGCGGCAGATGCATGGTCCTTTTCGCTGATTCGCCGTGCTTCACCGCTACGGGGATGGATCGAGGCCTGCCTGCCTGAACATCCCCGCCGGCATGTTCGATCCTGCATGCATACTGGCACGATCCGCAGGAGATGCATCTGTCCAGGTCGACCATCAGTACGGGTTCGTCCTGGTCGAACGTGTTCACATCCACATCCTGCGTCTTGAAATTCCTGCTTACGTGAATGATTTTCATTTCTTGAGATCCTGGTTCTCCGGGTTCCATAGCTTTCGTTCGAACTGCCGAAATGCAGGCCGCGGCGTGATGTGGGCTCTATCCGAGTTCTTTCATCAGCCTGGCGATTCCCACTCGAGCATGGTCGCGACTGGAATCGGACCTGAAGACCGTAACCATGGTGAAGGGGTTGCTGACCCGCCCGGATGAGGGGACATCGAAGAGGAGCTTCGGGTTGCCCCAGTTCATCACCGGCTGGCATCGGTCCGCACCCTCCGGGCACCATATGACTCGGGGATCCACGTCGTCACACACCCAGGCGGGAGCCGAAAAACTTCCCCGGGCGTTCTCGACGGTGACCTTATCCCCGGTTTTAACTCCAATCACTTTTGCCAGCTTCGGATGGATCTTGACGGAAGGCTCGAGAGCCGGATTCCTGTCCGAAACGAAGTACCCGAACTGCTCCACGTAATCGACCAGGAAGCCGGTGGTCAGGATCAGCGGGCAAGCGTCGGCGTCGGCTCCCGACTCGGCCGCGAATGCATCCTCCTTCGGTACAAGGCCCAGGAGGATTTTGCCCGAAGGAGTCGGAAAGCGTGTATCACTGAGAGGGAACTTCTCGTTTCGTTGAAAAAGGATGTTCAACCCTCTCACGGTGCCTTTGACAAACCGCGTCGATTCGAGTTCGAGGTGTGAAGGGCAGGTACAGGGCCAGAGGACACCGCCGGAAATTTGGGTGTTCGGATCAAGATCCGCAAAGGACATCGAGCCTGTCAGGGGATTCTTCCTCAAGAATTCATCGTATACTCCTGCACGGTCTTCACGGGCGTTGGCATCCTTCAGAACGCCCGCTTCCGGAAGGTCCAGGGCACAGGCCAGATCGATCCAGAACTCGATCGGCGGCCGGCAGTCACCGGGAGGATCCATCACCTTCCTGTGACATTGAACCGCCCTGGTGTTGCTCACCGTCAACAGACCCGTGTATTCCATCCAGTGGCTGGCAGGAATCGAGACATGGGCATGCTGGAACGTCTCGTTGGGATAAGCGGAAAGATGGACCACCAGGGGAACCCTTTCCAGGCCCGCCCGGACCGCCTCTCCGCCGGCCAGCACAGGATATGGATTCCCACGCCAGATGAGACAGGACGGCCGGGAATCGGGGTGCGCGAGAACTCTTTCGATGTCGATGTGCCCCGGACATTCCGCCATCGGCCGGGCATCTTCGTGCTCTGTTCCACCGTACGAACCATCGTCAAAGAGAAAAGGAGATACACCCAGAAGATTCACTCCTCCTCCGGGTATACCGATTGAACCCCTCACGCAGGCAATTGCGGCACAGCCGAACAGGTCTGCATCGGCGAGATGCCGCCTGGTGCTCCAGTCTCCGGCAATGACCTGGACCGGCCAAACCTTTCCAAGATGAAAAGCCAGGGTTTCGATCTCCCGGACGTCTATCCAGCATGTTTTGGCAACCCTTTCGGGAGAACATGCCTCCGTCTCCGCTCTTAACCGGTCGAAGTCCTCCGTCCATTCGGAAATGAACTCCCTGTCCACCCAGCCGTTCCGGATGAGCAGATGCAGGATTCCTTTCAGAAGGATGGATTGGCTTCCCGGTTTTACTCGAACGGAGAACGTTGCCTTGGACGACGTGACGGTCTTTCTCGAATCGATGACAAGAAGCGTGGCGCCGCGATCCCTCGCATCGAGAATCGGCCCGAAGATCATGGGGTCGGATGCTGCCGGGTCGGAACAATAGACGAGAATGCAGCGGCTGTTGCACCAGTCGCGTGGAGTATTGCTCTGCATTTGGGAGGCCGGAATTCCGAACATCTTCCGAATGGCGCCGTCCGAACCGAACGGGCGCGGGAAAAACCGCCCCGGAGTATTCCGGGTTCCGAAGCCACGGGCAAACCAGGTGCCTCCGGCCAGGTAGTCGAAGGGATCGGTTTCGTTTCCGTAAACAAACAGGGAGTCTTTGCCGTCTGCTTCAGTAAGTTCCCTGATTCTCCGCGCTGTGAAGGCGATCGCCTCATTCCATTCCACGCTCCGGAACGCACTGGATACATCCTCCCTGATGCGCGGCATGGTGAGACGATTCGGGTTGCCCAGGTGCAGGCAGGTGAGCATGCCTTTCGGGCAGACGGAACCCTTGTTGAGGGGATGTTCTTCATCTCCCAGGATGTCCACCAGTTTCCCCGCCGCCGTGAAGGCCTTCAGCCCGCATCCCGTGGGACAGTTGCCACAGGTGGTCTTCCGGGTGCGATCAAAGGGTCTGGTTGTTTCCTGCCTTTTTCTGAATGTCATGGGAGACCTCGTGAAATGGTTGCATGATCGGAAATCGCGGCTGCCGGGGGCTTCCGGGTCGCACAGCACAGACGCGGGCGCCGCGTGAGTCCGAACAGGCGTCCGGTGAAGTCGTCGGCGCCTTTCGGACTCATCGCGGCAGCGGCGGCGGATCTGCCTTAATCCACGTTCAAGTGCCTGTATTTATCCAGAAGGCGGACAGGCTTCTTCAGCGCGTCCCGTCTGAAGGGTTCCGCAAGCACCCTCTCCCCTCCTTCAATCATTGCATTGATGACGCACGGCTTCCCCGACGCAACCGCCTCGCGCACCACGTCGCCAATATCCCTGTGATCCTCGACCTTGTATCCGTTCGCCCCCATTGCCTTTGCCAGCTCCGCGTAATCCGGGTTCTCCGCGAGGTTGCTTCCCACAAATCGATTGTTGTAGTAGTCGATCTGGTTCTTCTTTTCCGCGCCCCATTCGAGATTGTTGGCAACAACGGCAATGATCGGGATATTTTCCCGCACAGCCGTCATGACTTCCGCTATCCCGCTGATGCCGTATGCGCCGTCGCCCTGGAAAGCGAAAACAGGAGTATCCGGTCTGCCTATTTTTGCCCCCATGGCGGCTCCAAAGGCAAAGCCGCAGTTTCCCCAGGAAAGGGCCGAAATGTGCTGGCGTATCCCGTTGAACTTGAAGTAGGCATTGCACATGGATGAGTTGTTGCCGATGTCCGTAGCGACAATGCTCCCCTTCGGGATGGCCAGGGAAAGCTCTCGAAGGAAGCGCCGCGGATGCATCGGTTTTCCCGTGGACTGGGACCAGCTGTCGAGTTCATCGGCCCAGGTCCTCCTCTCGTTGTCGATGTCCTTCAAACGCTCCTCGTTGACATCCAGGTCCGGCTTCATCAGGCGAAGCACTCTCAACAGTTCGGCTGCGTATTCCTTCACATCAGCACAGGAAGCCACTTCGACCTTCCTGCTCAACCCCAGTACACGAGGATCGACATCGACCTGGATGATCTTGGCCTTCTCGGGCCAGTAGTCGATCCCGTATTGGGGAAGTGTGCCAAAAGGTCCGAGCCGGGAACCCAGTGCAATCACCACGTCCGCTTTTGCCAGCGTTCGCATGGCCGCCTTGGATCCGCAGTAGCCGATGGGGCCCAATGCGAGATGATGTTCCTGGGGGAAGGAATCATTGTGCAGGTAGCTGTTGACAACAGGGGCCGTCAGGTACTCGGCCACTGCCCTGACCTCGTCCAGCGCATTGCCCTGGGACACGCCCCCGCCGGCCAGAATGACGGGATATCTGGCTTCGGCGAGCAACCATGCGGCATCCTCGAGAGCATCCCTGGATCCGACGCCTCGCGGGATCACCTTCGTCCCATAGATTTCCGCTTCGAGTTCCCCGTAGAAGTTGTCTCGAGGGATATTCAACTGCGTCGGGCCGTTAAGATTCTTTGCCATAAAAAAGGCCCGCCTTGCCAATTCAGCCATCCTTTCGGCGCGGTTAACCCTCACCTGGTATACCGTCTGCTCATGAAACATGGGCAGTTGGTCCAATTCCTGGAAACCACCTGTCCCAATCCCCATGGATCCCGTTTCAGGAGTGATGGCCACCACGGGGGAATGCGCCCAATATGCAGCCGTGATTGCAGATACAAAGTTGGTCGCACCCGGTCCGTTCTGTGCTATGCAGACTTGGGGCTGACCTGTCACACGCGCCAGGCCGTCCGCAGCATGAGCAGCCGCCTGTTCGTGGGCGACGGATACGAAACGGATGCCGGCGTCCGGAAAGAGATCGAGTGCATCCATGAAAGCGGACCCCACGATGCCGAATACAGTCCTGACACCCTCTGCTGCCATGGTCTCCACCAGCGCCTCACTGGGAGACATCCTCTGCTTGCTCATCTTGCTCGCTCCTTAGAGTCCTGAAAGTTTGTGATAGTGATTGCAAATCACATAATGCAACGTCAGTGCCGGAAATGGCCTGCACACGAATTCGAAACTCTAACTTACTGGTTTATATAGTATTACTGTAATGAGAAAGATTCGGTCCGATGAATGCAACCTTTCTTGAATCAGGATCTTCAAAAGGACGAAATTGATAACCTGTTGAAAAATAATCGATTATTTTCTACTATGCGTACCGGGACCCTGTTTCCGTCCGGAGGTGATACGTAATGACTAGATTACATGTATTCAATCGATTACGTTTTTTCAGAAAAGTGTGCACTTGAAGGAAGGACCCGAAAGAAGGTTTTTCGAGGCGAAGCAATCGAACGGGGTTACTGCATACCCGGGCCTTTCGACATCATTGCTTCCCGGGCACGTGTGCATTCTCCTCATATGTTGACCTTGAACGTGCAGACGGCGGATCGTATGGCTCGATATTTCCATACCTCTTCCAGGAAGACCTGTGCCGTGTCGTTTTTGAGCATTTCACTTTCACTGGCTCGACCGTGGGAAGTGGAAGCGATCAGGGCGAACAGGAGATCGGGATTGGGTCTCCAGATTCCGGACGGCAGCCCTGCACCGCTCGTTCCATGATGTATTCGAGTTCGGACACCGGATTATGGAGGCGAGAATGAATTCCAGATGCAAATCTCCAGGAGAAGATTCCCTGCCGCTGGACAACCTGAGCGTCTGCCTGCACAAACATGTTCTGGATCTCGCTCACGTCGGCATCCTCGTCACCAACAGGGCGGGAGACATCAAGTACCTCAATCCGGCATATTCCAGGATGTTCGGCATGGAAATCGAGGAGGCTCTCACAAAAAACATCAATGATTACTTCCCCAACTCGGCCATGATGGAAGTCATGAAGACGGGAAAACCGCACAAGGCCGTAAAGTTCTCGCACAAGGGCCAGAACGCCCTGATCAGCCGCCACCCGATCGTGATGAACGGTGAAGTCATCGGGGGACTCCTCGAAGTCTATTTCAGGGACATCAATATCCTGAGAGACCTCATCCGCCAGATGAACATCCTTGAAAAGAAGGTTCTCTACTACCAGCGTAAGAGCCAGGGGCTGCCCAGTGCCCGGTACACGTTCGACGACATCATCGGGGACAGTGAAAACATCGGGAACTTCAAGAGACTGGGAATTCGATTTGCTAACACCTCAAAACCTGTGCTTCTCCTGGGTGAAAGCGGAACCGGCAAGGAACTCGTGGCACACGCCATCCACTCGGCAAGTCAAAGAGCGGGCGAGGTCTTCATCAGTGTGAACTGTGCCGCCATTCCCAGGGATCTGCTGGAATCCGAACTCTTCGGGTTCGAAGAAGGAGTGTTCACGGGAGCCAAGGCGGGAGGAAGGGCCGGAAAATTTGAACTTGCCGACAAAGGAACGGTATTCCTGGACGAAATCGGCGACCTGCCTCTCGAAATGCAGGCCAAGCTCTTGAGGGTAATCGAAAACGGTGAAATACAGAAGATTGGGGCGACGTCACACATATCTTCGGATTTTCGGCTGATCGCCGCAACCAACAAGGATCTTGCATCGGCCGTGCAGGAAGGCACATTCAGGGAAGACCTGTATCACAGGCTGAACATCCTGACGCTGAATATACCCCCCCTCAGAGAAAGACCCGGAGACGTGCCCCTGATTGCAAAGCATATCCTCAACAGTCTGGCGGAAAAGCCGCTGACCGGCAGAATAACCTTTGCACCCGAGGTGCAGCAACTCTTTCAGACCTACGCCTGGCCTGGAAACATTCGCGAACTCAAGAACGTACTCTCCTTCGCCATCTTTTCTCTCGACGAAGGGCAAAGCGAGATCAGGCTTCGGAATCTTCCTCCTTATTTTATCGAAAAGAGCCTGATCAAGGCGGGTACGTCCGCTGCCGCGCCCACGTCGCTCAGCGTTGCCAGGGAAAAGAGCGAACAGGAAGCCCTGGTCAACGCCCTCGGGCTTGCAAACCATAACAAGGCGAAAGCCGCCAGGATCCTCGGCATATCCAGAAACGAAATCTACAAGAAGATGAAAAAGTACGGCCTGACCTCGCCTTCGGCATAGGCCGCCCTTCCGCGCCTTTTGCTGCGGAAACCGGCGGGGCTCCCACCGCAGCCGATGAACCGTTCCCTCTCTCCACCGACACAGGAACCGAACCCGGTCAGATGAAGAAAAGTCCTTGCTTCACTGGCCGCTCCGCAGTTCACGACCCGGCCTCCCAGGGAACCATGCTCCCGGCACACAAGAGAGAAAAAAGACCTCCCCCCAAAAAAGTCATCCGGCAAACGAGTACCTCCGGGGTTTTCCACACAAAGGATCGATGGCATCACAAGTCATCCGGCATCACAATGTCATCCGGCATCACAATGTCATCCTTACAGCACTATCGTTCCCACAACATCGTCGTTCCCACCGCACCATCGTTCCCACAACATCGTCGTTCCCATCACAACGTCATTCCCGCGAAGGAGACCGTGTCGTATCGATTTATAACAATTCGAGTTGGCGCGACGGCTATCCACCAGATGCCCAAGGGCGAGTTGGTTGATTGCCAAATCCAACCACCGGCAGGCGAGGAG
>Ga0334886_1000091_pt1 | contig 144310 bp, 138 predicted proteins | sample GraSluR1_MG_9_FD_207232 | JGI IMG/M metagenome (GOLD analysis project Ga0334886, IMG submission 207232) | Sludge microbial communities from methane-producing bioreactor in Wageningen University, Netherlands - Granular Sludge_27_06-R1 | ecosystem: Engineered > Bioreactor > Anaerobic >...
GGCGCGTCTGTGGCGACGGTTCGGAGCAGCAAAGCAAGGGAGCGGTTCGACCACTTTCGGAGCCGAGGGGACACACAAGCGGAGGCTCCCATTCCAAGGCACAATATAATGTGGAACAACCCACTAGGTATGTTCGAAAATTTCAAAAACTTTAAAAAACATGTCCTTTGCTCTTGACAACCTATAAGGCTTCGCTATACTTGATGTGTATACCCATTCTGAAATTGCTTTAAAAAAGTGTTTATACCTCAGGAGGTGTTGTAGTATGATGAGCGAAAAGTTGCACAAAGCGATGAACGAGCAGATCAATGCAGAAATGTATTCGGCATACCTCTATCTTTCCATGGCTACCTGGTTTGAAGATGAAAACCTTTCTGGCATGGCAGTTTGGATGAAAAGCCAGGCTAAGGAGGAGATGGAGCATGCGATGAAGTTTTACGGGTTTATCAATGATCGTCGCCAGAAGGTCGATCTTCTCCCTATTGAGGGCCCCAAAACTTCCTGGAGTTCCCCGGCGGAGGCTTTTAAGGAGTCTCTTGAGCATGAGCAGTATGTGACCTCAAGAATCAATGCTCTCATGGACATGGCCCGAAAAGAAAAAGATTACGCTACTGAAGCCTTTCTCCAGTGGTTTATTACAGAACAGGTAGAGGAGGAGGCCTCCGTGGATGCGATCCTCTCCAAGATACAGGCCATGGGAGATGCAAAGCATGCCGTATTTATGCTTGATCATGAACTTGGAAAGCGTAGCTCTTCCGAGGAGGACTAAACAGGTAGGTGCTTCGTAAAAAGGCAGAGCTTGCAGCTCTGCCTTTTTTGGTTACAAGAATTGATCTGTTTTGATACTTAAAAAAAGGGGTGTGTTGTTATGAAAGATTTGCAGAATATTGACATCACTGCGCTTTTTCAGATGAGTTATGGCTTGTACATCGTGGGAACTTCCTTCGAAGAGCGTTGTAATGGGCAGATTGCCAATGCGGTTATGCAGGTTACAGCAGACCCCATATGCATTATTACATGCCTTCACAAAGAAAATCTGACTACGGAGCTTATCGGGAAGAGCCGTATTTTTTCTGTGGCAGTTCTTGAGGAGGATGTCCCAATGCCTTTCATTGGGAACTTTGGTTTCAAGTGTGGGCGTGAAACTGATAAATATTGTGATGTTACTTACAAAAAAGGAATTACTGGAGCACCTCTCGTGCTTGACTGGACGTTATCCGTTATTGAAGCCAAAGTGATCCAGTCGGTTGATATATGTACGCATTGCCTTTTTGTAGGTGAAGTTGTGGGTGCGGAGACCCTGAAAAAAGGATCACCTCTCACCTATGCGCATTACCATAACGTTAAAAAAGCAAAGTCGCATAAAAACTCTCCCACTGCAATTTTTAACTCTGTTTCGTAGGAGCCTCTACTGTTACAGAAAACCGACACGACGTTTTTGCCTGAAAAAACCACAGTATTGGAACATTTTACAGAATTCCTCTAACCCCTATAAGAAAAAGCCGGAGGATGCTATACTGGGCGCGTGGCAATATATTCAATATATTGCGTCTCCTTTTTGAGAGGAGGTGTTTGGAAGGATAGCACAGCAACGGTAGGGCATAGGGCGTTCGGAGAAAAGGGAAGCAGTATCCACGAAGGAAGAAAGGGTGATGGAATAGTGAAAAAGCGTTTTGCCTTGATAGTTGCGCTTGTAATGGGGTTGAGTTTTATTCTGGGAGCCGGAGCGGTCTTTGCGGAAGAGCCCACCTACGGCGGTATTCTTCGCTGGAGAGAGATCAACGATCCTCCCAAGCTGGATCCCGCCATGGCTACGGACACCGTTTCGAGCAGAAATCTCTATCTTATGTACGACATGCTGGTGGATAATGACCCCGATGGCCAGGGGCTCCTTCCCCGGCTTGCGGAGAGCTGGGAAGCCGAAAAGGGAACGGTCTTTACCTTCCATCTTCGCCCCGGAGTGCGCTTTCATAAGGAATCTCTCGGGGAGCCCACGCTTAACGGCGGACGAGAAGTAGTTGCAGCGGACTGGAAGTATTCCTTTGAGCGCCTCGTAAAAATCAACTCTCCCCGGGCCTACTTTATCGATATGGTAAAGGGATACCAGGAGTTTGTAGATGGCGAAACCGAGGATTGGGAAGGAATCACGGTTATTGATGATCACACCATCCAGTTCGAGCTGAGCTATCCCTTCGCCCCCTTCGTCTCCGTTCTAGCCTATAACTCCTTTATGGTGGTGCCTAAGGAAGACGCAGAGCACTGGGGCAAGGACTTCAATTTCCACCCCGTGGGAACGGGTCCTTTCATCATGCAGGAGTGGCTCCACGACCAGAAAGCCGTTTATAAGAAGAACCCCGACTACTGGCGCAAGGATGATGCGGGCCGAGATCTTCCCTACCTTGATGGCGTAGAGATTGTGGTTATCCCCGACAATACCGTGGCCTATGAGGAGTTCAAAAAGGGCAATATCGACTGTTTCCCCGATTTCCCCGATGAGTACTATCTTACCGCTAAAAAGGAATTCGGTCCTCTTCTTCAGGAACGCCCCTGGATGGGAACCTACTACTATGGCTTTAACTGCCTGAAAGAGCCCTTTAAGGACAATCCCAAGCTTCGCCAGGCCCTTAACTATGCTGTGGACCGAGAGATGATCAACGATCTGGTTATCGAAGGCCGTTACTTCCCCGGTAAAGGGGTTTTGCCCCCCGGCATGTTCGGCTACAACGAGAACCTCTATGGCTATTCCTTCAACCCCGAGAAAGCGAAAGCTCTCATGGCGGAGGCGGGATTCCCAGATGGGTTTACCGCTCAGCTGAACGTAAACAATAATCCCCGGCATAAGGCTGTTGCAGAAGCTATTCAGGCACAGCTCATGGATCTGGGGATCACCCTGGAGATCCAGGTTCTCGACTGGGGCGTGCATCTTGATATCGCTGAACGTGCAGAGACCGAAATGTTCCGTATGGGATGGGTTGTAGACTATGCCGATCCGGATAACTTCCTCTACGTGCTGCTACACTCCGACAACTGGGGCTCCAAGGGAAATTATTCTCACTACAAAAATCCTGAAGTTGATAGGCTTCTTGCAGAGGCCCGGATAGAGACAGAGACCGCAAAACGGCTGGAACTCTACCAGAAGGCAGAGGAGCTTATCGTAGAGGATGCCCCCTGGGTCTTCCTCTTCCACTACACCACCAGCCTGCTCGCTCAGGATTGGATCAAGAATATTCACCTTCCTGCCATGGGAGACTATACCACGCCTCTTTACAACGTGTGGAAAACCAAGAAATAGCTCTCCCTTTTCCGTAATTTTTAAGGGCCTGTTGGAACATGCCTGTTCAGCAGGCCCTTTTTATAATCGAAAATGGCATGACCCTCCCTATTTCGGGATTTTTTCTCTTCCGAAATAGGGAGGGAAGTGATCTGGAGGTGTTGTGATGTTCGCCTATATACTCCGAAGGCTGCTTTATACAATTCCTGTTCTCTGGGGGGTTGTGACGGTGGTCTTCATCCTTATGGCAGTCGTTCCAGGAGATCCTGCCAGGCTCATGATGGGGCAACGGGGAGATCCTCAGACTTTGGCAAAAATTCGAGCAGATCTTGGATTAGACCTTCCTCTTCATCAACAGTATACCCGTTTCTTAAAAGACGTGGCACGGGGGGATTTCGGGAAGTCCTACCGAAATAACGAGCAGGTTACCACGGCTATTATGGATCGTCTGGGAGCGACCTTTCGGCTTGCCGCATGGGCCATGGTTCTCGCTACCCTGGTGGGGGTTGTGGCGGGAATTATCTCTGCTGTAAAGCAGTACTCCGTTTTCGATTATACTGCCATGTTCATCGCTATTTCTGGAGTCAGCGCTCCAGTTTTCTGGGTAGGGCTTCTTCTCCTTCTTGTTTTTGCCTACGGATTCCATCTCGTTCCTGGGGTTGGATACGGTGACGGAAGCTGGCAGTATCTGATTCTTCCGGTGATTACTCTAGGAGTTCGTCCCGCTGCCCTTATTGCACGGCTTACACGATCCTGTATGTTAGAGGTGCTGAATCAGGACTATGTACGTACCGCTCGCGCCAAGGGGCTTTCGGAAAAAGTTGTGGTGGGGCGGCACGCTCTTAAAAACGCCCTCATTCCGGTGGTAACTATCGTGGGAACCCAGATATCGTCTCTTCTTTCCGGAGCGGTACTTACCGAGACAATCTTTGCATGGCCCGGCATAGGACGCCTTGCAGTGGAGGCGCTTGTGGCGAGAGATTTCCCTATGATCCGCGGTACGGTAATCTCCATGGCTCTCGTTTTTCTTCTGGTAAACATTCTTGTGGATATCTCTTATGGTCTCATTGACCCCAGAGTCCGGTACGATTAGGTGGATAGTATGAGCAAGCCTGAAAAAACAAAAAAGAACTCCAGCGGCAGTCTCTGGTACGAAGCATGGCTTCGCTTTCGACGAAACAAACTTGCCATGGCAGGGCTTTTTATGGTGATCTCTATTATCCTTGTGGCAGTCTTTGCGAATCTTCTTGCCCCCTACGACCCCTTTAAGCAGCTCATATGGACCGAAGGACGGGCGGCAAAGCTTGCAGCTCCCTCCACAAAGCACCTTATGGGAACAGACATGTATGGACGAGATATTCTCAGCCGCATTATGTTCGGGGCTCGTATCTCGCTGCAGATAGGCATTTTTGCCACCCTGGTGTCCCTTTTTATCGGGGTCCCTCTAGGGGCAATCGCCGGTTTTAAGGGGGGGTGGGTAGACGATCTTATCTCCTGGATTATTAACGTTATCTTTGCTTTCCCGTTCCTTCTCTTTGTTCTTGCCGTGGTTGCTGTCTTTCAGAATCCGAGCATGATCGTTATCTACGTCGCCATTGGTCTTGTAAACTGGGTTGAAATAGCCCGGGTAGTTCGAGGGCAGTTCATATCGCTTCGAGAACGGGAGTTTGTTGAAGCTGCAAGGGCTCTTGGCATACCCAACTGGAGAATTATTTTCGTGCACATTCTACCCAATGCCTTGGCTCCTGTCATCGTCCAGGCTACCCTGGGTATGGGGTCCATTATCATGATTGAGGCCGGGCTGGCCTTTCTTGGTTTTGGGGCCCAACCCCCCACGCCGAGTTGGGGGCTTATGATTTCCAACGGCCAGAAGTTTCTTGGCCAGGGACAGTGGTGGTGGGCGGTTTTCCCGGGTCTGGCTATCATGTATACGGTACTGGCCTTCAACTTCCTCGGGGATGGACTCAGAGACGCGCTTGACGTGCGTCTGAAGCGATAGGTGGTTGCCATGGCACTCGTTGAACTGAAAAATTTGCGGACCTTTTTTGATACCGACCAGGGGCTTATTCGGGCGGTAGACGGAGTTTCGTTCTCCATCAAAGCGGGGGAAACTCTTGGAGTTGTGGGGGAATCGGGATGTGGTAAGAGTGTGACAGCTCTTTCCATCATGAGATTGGTGCATAAGCCGGTAGGGCGTATTGCAGGAGGAGAAATTCTCTTCGAAGGAGAGGATTTACTCAAAAAATCAGAACGAGAAATGCGTTCTGTTCGAGGCAACCAGATATCGATGATTTTTCAGGAACCCATGACAAGCCTTAATCCTGTGTACACAGTCGGATTCCAGATCATGGAGCCCCTCATGCTTCATCAGAAACTAAACTCAGAGGAGGCTCGGAAGAGAGCGGTAGAGATGCTTGATGTGGTAGGTATTCCTAATGCTTCCCGAAGGGTAAATGAGTATCCTCATCAGCTTTCGGGAGGGCAGAGACAGAGGGCCATGATCGCCATGGCTCTTGCCTGCAATCCAGCCCTTCTTATTGCGGACGAACCGACCACCGCTCTTGATGTAACCGTGCAGGCCCAGATTCTGGATTTGATGCTCAATCTCAAGAAAGAATTTGGTTCCTCCATCATGCTTATTACCCACGATCTTGGGGTTATTGCAGAGACGGCTCAGCATGTGGTGGTGATGTATGCGGGAAAGGCAGTAGAAGAAGCTCCGGTAATACCGCTTTTTAAAGATTCCCAGCATCCCTATACTCAGGGACTTTTGCGCTCTATACCAAAGATCAGCGAGGATCGAGAGCGGCTTGAGGTTATTCCCGGGGTGGTTCCGAATCCTCTTAATTTTCCTCCGGGATGCCGTTTTCATAACCGCTGTCCCGAATGTTTTGCCAAGTGTACCCAGGAAGAGCCGCCTCTCTATATATTTGAGGACGGAAGAAAGTGCCGGTGTTGGCTCTACGAGAGGGATTCCCGGAAGGTGGGTGAGATCCTTGATTAAGCCGGGAAGCGAGTATCTTACCGTATGCAATCTCAAAAAATACTTTCCTATCAAGAAAGGCGTTTTCCGCCGTGCTGTCGCACACGTTCGGGCCGTGGACGACGTTTCTTTTTTTGTGAGAGAACAGGAGACTCTGGGGCTTGTGGGGGAGTCCGGGTGCGGTAAAAGTACCACCGGGAGGACTCTTCTGCATTTGCTGCGCCCCACGGAGGGAAGCATTCATTTTCGGGGAGAGGATGTGGGAGAACTTCTTGCAAAAGACCCTGGAAAGATGCGCCAGAACATGCAGATCATTTTCCAGGATCCCTACGGAAGCCTTAACCCCCGGATGAACGTTCGGGATATCGTTGGGGAAGCAGTCCGGTATTACGGACTTTGCAAAAAAAATGGACTGGATGACTATGTAGTGGAAATTCTCGAAAAATGCGGACTCCGTTCAGAACACCGTTTTCGGTATCCTCACGAGTTTTCGGGAGGGCAGAGACAGCGCATTGGGGTGGCACGCGCTCTCGCAGTAAAACCTCAGTTTGTAGTCTGCGACGAGCCGGTTTCCGCTCTGGATGTCTCCATTCAAAGCCAGGTGCTGAACCTTTTGAAGGACCTTCAGAAGGACATGAAGCTTACCTATCTCTTTATCTCTCATGACCTTTCGGTGGTGCGTCACATTTCGGATCGTATTGCGGTGATGTATCTCGGAAAAATGGTCGAGCTGGCGGATAAGAGAGATTTCTTTGCCCGCCCCCTGCACCCTTATACGGAGGCTCTCCTCTCTTCAATTCCGGAACCGGATCCTGAGGCGGTAAAAAAGCGTATCCTTCTGGAAGGGGATGTGCCATCTCCCATCAATCCTCCCTCGGGATGCCGTTTTCACACTCGCTGTCCCCGAGCAATGGAACGCTGCTCTCAAGAGACTCCGGAGTTCCAGGACATGGGAAATCACCATTTCGTAGCCTGTTTTCTTTACCAAAAGGGGTAATGGTGTAAAATATCCTCGCCAAGGAGTTTTTTCGCAAAAAATATCTCTGAAAGGGGAGATTCTTTTTGAAGGTTATAGGTTTTTGCAACTTTAAGGGAGGCGTGGGGAAAACTACAGCATGCCAGAATATAGCGGTAGCGCTCGCCTCACAGGGGTTTCGCGTGGCCGTTCTTGATATGGATCCCCAGAGCAACCTTTCTACAGGTTGCGGTATAACCCTTCAAGAATCTCAGCAGTATATTTACGATTTTCTTATCGGAGAGGCGGGGCTTTTTAACGTTGCAGTAGAGCGGGAGGGGGTTCTTGTGCTTCCAAGTAGCCTGGATCTTGCAATCATGGAGATGCAGCTGGAGAGTGAACCCGGAAGGGATCTCCTCTTGAAGTCCGCACTGGAGCCCCTTCTTGCAGAAAACTCCTTAGACTACCTTTTCTGCGATAGCCCCCCCCAGCTTGGTCTTTTTACTCGTAATGTCCTTGCGGCAGCAGACAGCCTTTTTGTTCCCCTGGAAAGCGAGTTCTACAGCCTTGCAGGGCTGCGACTCCTGACAAAAACTGTAGAACTTTTTCAAAAACGACTGAATAAAAAGCTTGTTATCGGCGGAGTTGCTCTTACGAGACATAATCCGAAGATTGTTGTTAATCGTCAGGTGGAGAAGGAAGCTCAGAATTTTTTTGGAGACATCTTTTTTCGGCGTTTTATCCGACAGAATATCAGTCTTGTGGAGGCGGGGAGTGCAGGGCTCTCCATCTTTGGTTACGATAGCGGGAGCAAGGGAGCACGAGACTACCTGAGACTCTCGGAAGAATTTCTGGAAAAGTTCGGAGGCCCTCATGGCTAAGCGAAAAAAGAGGCCCAGTCTGGAGAATTACCTTTCCACAGGAAAGGTGCACTGGGAGATAGAAGCAGGAGAGACCTGCTCGGCAACAGAGACCCAGACGAGCCCGAGAGAAGAATCGTTGCCTGTTGAACCAGCTGAAAAAGGAAACCTCTCGGAACAGGAGTTGCTTTTTCTTTCCATGCTTGAGGATGGAGAGAGAGCCGACTGGGAATCACGGTTCCGAAAAGGAGATGTTCTTTTTTCTCCCCTTCACGTCATGGAGGAACGCCAAGCTTTTGCAGAAGGCAAGAGGGGTGAGCTTTTTAAGTTGCGGCGGCGGAAAGCTCCCCTTGAAAAAATTGAGGAGGAAAAGGACATCGCTTTTCCCCTGCTCGCTCTTATTGAGGAAAGGCAACGTTCCTTCTGCATTTGGTGTAATCACGTAAAATCCTAAAAAAGTCGGCGAAAGACTTTTACTTAAAAAGCCTTTCGCCGCCGAAAAATCATCTTCTTGCAGTTCTCTTTACCTCTCAGGGCAATGGACCTTGTACCCCACTCCTCGAACGGTTACTACGTACCTATCCATATCCCAGGGGCGGAGGCGATCCCGAAGGTATTTTACGTGCACGTCCACTACGTTGCTGGTGCCGTCGTACTCTTTTTTCCAAACCTTATTGATAATCTGTTCCCGGGTAAATACCTGGTTCTCATTCTTGAGAAGAAGCTCTAGAATGTCGAACTCTCTTCGCCGCAACGTCACAGGCTCTCCGCTTGCTCGGCACTCGCGGGCCACAGGATCCAGCTCGAGGCTTCCGCACTGCAACACCGAACGGCTTTGGTTCGTGCTTCGCCGTATGACCGCATTGACCCTTGCCACAAGTTCTCCGAAATCAAAGGGCTTTGTCATGTAGTCGTCCGCACCCTTGTGGAGCCCCTTGATTTTGTCGTCGACACTTTCCCGTTCGGACAAAATGATAATCGGCACGTGGTTATTCTTTTCCCTGAGAGTGGTGATAGCATCAAGGCCGTCCATATCGGAAAGAACCGTTTCGATGATAACGCAGGCATAATCGTTTCGTTTCGCCATCTCAAGACACTCTTGTCCGGTTTTAGCAATCTCAACGGAGAAATCTTCCTCAAGGAAATGCTCTTTTAGAATTCCCGCAAGGTCTTTGTTGTCTTCAACTACCAATATTTTCATGGTTTTCTCTCCCTTCATTTTATCCCTTGTTATGGCGCAACAAAGGATAACGCAATCCCAAGCTGCAGATTACATTTAATCACAAACGGGGGAGAATGTCGAGTGCAATATTACTGATCCCTCTGATTTCGATTGAAAAAGGGAAAAAGGTTCCTCATACATGTACATGTGGTGAAATTTTGAACGTCCCCAATACGTTTTGCGGGCATTTCTTGAGTGCAGTAGTCCGCTTCAAGGGGCTTTTTTTGTTTTCTGGAACGTGTTTTTGGGAAATACGGAATCAGGAGCAAAACAGCCTCTGCTTTTTTACCTTTGCTAGCGGAGGATGCTAATCCAAATTGTGGGAAGAGGAGAGCTGTGGCAAGCATCTCTGCGGCACTATTGTTTCACAAGATTACTGTTTTTTTCGGAAATCCACTGAGATATCATCCGATAGGCGATGCTTCCACTGCGCGGAAGATTTGGCAAATCTTCGCGAGAAAACCACTTTGCTGCAACGATTTCTTTATTATCCACACAGATATCCCCGGCTTCCCATTGTGCGGAAAAACCAACCATGAGTGAGTCTGGAAAGGGCCAGGGCTGACTCCCTAGGTATACAATGTCTTTCACAAATACCCCTACCTCTTCCAGGATCTCTCTCTTTACGGTATCCTCCAGAGATTCTCCGGGTTCCACAAATCCTGCTATGAGGCTATGCATTCTCCCAGGAAATCGCGCATTTCTCGCAAGGAGGATGGTATCATCTCTTTCTATGCGCACAATGACTGCCGGAGAAATTTGAGGATAAAAGACACTGTCACATTGTGGGCATTTTCGGGCATGCTCTTCTTCTTGGAGCGGAATGGTAGGCGTTCCGCAAACCCCGCAAAAACATGTCCGTTTTTGCCAATGACGAAGGTGTGTTATTTTAGTAGCCAGAGAAAAAACATCGTATCCATATAGGGTTGCCGCATCCCGAAGATTCATAAAATGCATGGATTCCTGAAGAAGATCCTCCGGCGGGGATGCAATTTCGTTCCAAAACAGTCCGTACTCTTGATATATGCCACCGTAGTGCCAAAAATCTTCTTGGGAGGACTTTTTTGTTTCGTAAAGTTCCAAAAGTATGTTCGCAAAATCTTTCTCTTCTTTTGGAAGCAAGATACGATTATCCGAAAAAAGAAATCCCAAGGGTTTTTTGTCGTCTATCACGACCCGCTCCTCCTTTTCCTGCCTGAAATAGACAAAGTTCCACGGTATGGGTGTTTACAGCACGGCTTCCCTTTTGAAAAGTGCGTCCCTTTGGCTTTTATGGTTGGCTGAAGGGTACGGGGAAGAATCACATTTTTCCTGCACACTCGAATCTTTCCGATAACAATCGAGTTCTTCCATGGTATCATGAAAACCTCAGGATGGGGATCTCTTTGTTTTGCCTGGAGAAATTTCTGAAAACTTCTCTAAAGATCCTGAAAACGAATTCCGGGATATCTTGCAACTTTTTCGAGAACATTTTTCGAAATGTACAGCATGTGCCTTTTATCAGGGGAGGTGAGTTTGTGAACAAGAAAGAACATAGAGGATCCGTGAGGTATGGGGTTTCCCTTTTTACGGAATATGACATTTTCCTTTTTCGTCAAGGGACTCACGCTAACCTTTGGGAGAAACTGGGATCCCACGAAATGATTTTTCAGGAAGAGCCAGGGGTTCTTTTCTCTCTCTGGGCTCCTGGAGCGGACAAGGTTTTTGTCACTGGAGATTTTAACTTCTGGAACAAAGAGAGTCATGCTCTCCAAAAACGAGAAGATTCCTCCGGCATTTGGGAAGGCTTTATTCCTTCTGTGAAGAGCGGTTCCCTATACAAATATGTGATCCAAAGGGGAAACTACGTTCAAGAAAAGGCGGACCCTTTTGCGAGGCGGACAGAGATTCCTCCAAGAACTGCTTCTGTGGTGTGGAATCCTCTCTATTCCTGGAAAGATGAGGAGTGGATGCGTTCTCGGTGGCAAAAAAATAGCATTCGCAACCCCATGAGTGTCTACGAAGTACACCTTGGGTCCTGGAAACGTTCCGAGGGAAGGGATCTCACCTATGGAGAGATGGCAGAACAGCTTGTCCCTTACGTTAAGGATCTTGGCTTTACCCATGTAGAATTTCTCCCCATTATGGAACACCCTTTTTACGGTTCCTGGGGCTATCAGTGCACATCGTATTTTTCCCCTACCGCTCGGTACGGTCTCCCTGAAGATTGCATGGCATTGGTAGACGCTTTTCACGAGGCAGGAATAGGCGTACTGTTCGACTGGGTCCCCTCACACTTTCCTACGGATGGCTTCAGCCTTGGTTTCTTTGATGGCACTCATCTTTTTGAGTACGCAGATATGAGAAAGGGATATCACAGAGACTGGCACAGCTTTATTTTTGACTATTCCTCGGGAGAGGTGTGCAGCTTCCTGATTAGCAGTGCCATGTATTGGGTTAAGGCCTTTCATGCGGATGGTCTCAGAGTCGATGGTGTAGCTTCCATGCTCTATTTAGATTATTCCAGAAAAGAAGGGGAGTGGGTTCCGAATGAGTATGGGGGGAAGGAAAATGTTGAAGCTGTGCACTTTCTTCAGACCCTGAACGCCACGCTCTATAAAGCTTTTCCGGATATTCAAATGATCGCCGAGGAGTCAACCGCGTGGCCCATGGTGAGTCGCCCCGTGTATGTTGGTGGTCTCGGATTCGGCCTCAAATGGAACATGGGGTGGATGCATGATACGCTCTCCTATTTCTCCTCCGATCCAGTTTACCGAAAGTACAAACATCACGAACTTACCTTTAGCCTCCTCTACGCCTACGCAGAGAATTTCTGCCTCCCTCTCTCTCACGATGAAGTGGTTCACGGAAAGGGATCACTTCTTGCGAAAATGCCCGGGGATGTCTGGCAGAAACGGGCACAGCTTCGCCTTCTGTACGGTTTTCTCTATGCCCACCCTGGAAAGAAACTCCTCTTTATGGGGGGCGAATTTGGACAGTGGGAGGAGTGGAGCCATGAGAGGGGGCTTGACTGGAGTCTTTATGAGCGCGAGGCACATCGCCAGATAGCTTCCTGGATTCGTGATCTCAATAACACCTATGTCAAATCTCCTCCCCTATACGAGGAAGACGCATCACCCAGAGGATTTTCCTGGATTGATTGTCAAGACTCCGAGCAGAGCGTGATCTCCTTTCTTCGTTTCTCCTCATCTGGAGAAATGCTACTTGTGGCATGCAATATGACCCCCGTACCACGAACGTTGTATCGCATAGGAGTTCCTCTGCCCGGTATTTGGGAGGAAATTCTTAATAGCGATGCCCTTGAATATGGAGGGAGCGGGTGGGGAAATTACGGTTCCATTGAGGCCGAGGAGTATGGTTTTCATGGAAAAGCGTACTCTCTTTCCCTGAATCTTCCTCCTCTCGGGGTGCTTTTTCTAACCCCCTCCAGGAGAGGAGAAGAGGATCTTCATGGAAAAAAAGCTTAGAATGTCGAAGCCTTTTGAACAAAGGCGGGGAGGCGTTCTTTTGCCCGTTTTTTCTCTCCCCTCGCTTTTTGGCATCGGAGACTTCGGTCCCGGAGCTTTTCGGTTCCTTGAAATGACGCATTCTCTGGGGTTGCGATACTGGCACATTTTACCTCTGGGTCCTACCGAGGTAGGAAGGGGAAATTCTCCATACAGTGCTTCCTCCGCTTTTGCATTGAATCCTCTTTTTGTGAGCCCTGAACAGATGCTTTCCCAAGGGTTAGCAGAATATGCAGATTTTGGTAAAATTCCCGCTTTCCCCGGGAAGAAAATCGCCTACTCCATGGTAGAGACGTGGAAGGATGCTTTTTTACGTCGAACCTGGGAGCGTAATCGTCACAGCCAGGTTCTACGGCAGGAGCTAGACGCTTTTACCACGACGCATTTCCGTTGGCTTGAAACATACGCTCTTTTTTCCTCGCTCAAGAAAAGAAACAACGGCTCAGCCTGGAACGTATGGGGGGAGGCCTCTCCCCAAAATATCATCGCAGAGGAAAGTCTTCGGGAAGAAATCGCTTACGAGCAGTATGTTCAGTTCATTCTCTTCCAGCAGTGGAAAGATGTCCACGATTATGCAAAAAACCTCGGCATCATGGTCCTTGGAGACATGCCCTTTTATGTGGATTATGACAGTGCCGATGTTTGGGCAAACCGGGATCTTTTTCGCCTGGATCAGAAGGGATCTCCTCTTGTGGTGGCGGGGGTCCCGCCGGACTACTATAGTAAAACGGGACAACGTTGGGGGAATCCTATTTATAACTGGGATGCCATGCGCTCCTGCGAGTATTCCTGGTGGGTAGAAAGAGTGCGTCATGCTTTAGATATGTGCGATGCTCTTCGCCTAGATCACTTTCGAGGCTTTTCCGCATATTGGGAAATTGAAGCTTCCTTGCCGGACGCCGTGCAGGGAAAATGGGTGACATCTCCCGGCGGGGACCTTTTTGAACATTTTCAGAAAGCTTTGGGAAGACTTCCCTTTTTTGCGGAGGACCTTGGGGTGATAACCCAGGATGTTCGGGATCTTCGGGATACATGGGGACTTCCGGGAATGGAAATTTTGCACTTTGCCTTTGAAAATTACCGGGAGAATCCCTATGCTTTGCATAATCATCGCCCCTTGTCGGTCGTTTTTACTGCTACCCACGACAACAACACCAGCCGAGGCTGGTATCTGGAGGATCTTTTGCCTCTCCAACAGCGGGAAGTCGCAGAAATCTGTGGACATTCTCTCGGAGAGGGGAATGTCCACAGAATACTTACCCGCATGGCTCTGGAATCCGTGGCCTATACCGCTATCATTCCTTTTCAGGACATTCTCGGTTTAGGAAGTTCAGGACGCATCAACATCCCCTCTACTGGGTCGGGCAACTGGGTTTGGCGTCTTTCGCCGGAGGAAATGGCGCTTTCTGCGGATCAGAGGGGGTGGTTCTCGAAGATGCTTTCACAGGCTGGTCGATGTTAGCTGCAGGGAAGGCCTGATCTAGAGTGACAAAAGTAAAGCCTTTTTTCTTGAGTCCCTTTATAATTTCTGGGAGAGCCTCAATGGTGGCTTCAACACCGTCGTGAATGAGGATAATTCCTCCCGGCTGGGTTCTGTTTACCACCTTCTGCTCAATGACTTTTGCAGAAATGCCAGTACAATCTCCTGCGTTGGCTGTCCACAGAACCATCCGGAGCCCTTCTTTTGCCGCCGCGTTGACTACCTGTTGGTTGTAGTTCCCTCCCGGGGGGCGGCAGAAACGAGGATAGGTTCCAAGAATGGAGTAGAGCGTACTGCTGCACATAATCCATTCAAAGGGCATATTATCCAAGGGGAGCTTTACAAGATTATTGTGGTAATGCGAGTGATTTGCGATAGTGTGTCCCTGTGCAGCAATTTTTCGTACCAGATACGGATATGTGGCCGCCATCTTTCCTACAAGAAAAAAGCTTGCTTTTACCTCATGTTCGGCTAAAAGTGATAGAATTCTCTCGGTGTACCCTGGGTGCGGCCCATCATCAATGGTAAGGGCTACTTCCTTTTTGTGGGAGTTTGAGGGGGTGGGAAGTTTGGATAGGATCGTGCCTTCTCCGGGAAAGGCAGAAAAAAGAAAGCAAAAGACAAACAGTATAGACACCGTAAAACGTATCTTTTTTCGAAACGGCTTCCAGATCTTCAAGAGCGAAACCTCCTTTGGGAATATGCAGGGCCTTCCCTGCAGGCTCCTACCATACGGATTCAACTCGTCCTCGTCAAGAGATTGTTTCCACAAAGGTTCAAGGTCTTTAGAATTGGGAAATACGCTAAGGTTTTTGTTGAGTCCTGGAGGAACTTCGCTTATAGTGATTCTAAACTGAGACAGAAGGAATTGAGGTGATTCTCTTATGAAAAGCGATAAGATTCTTACAGAAGTAGGGACAAACGAGTGGCAAGTCGTGGTTTTTATGCTGGGGGATCAATCTTTCGCCATCAACGTAGATAAAACCAGGGAGATTTTACGATGGACAGGGGTGCGTTCTGTACCTAAGTCTAACCAGGCCATGTTGGGAATTGCGACAATCCGGGGAGAAGTTATTCCTTTAATTGATTTACGTCGCTATCTAGGGATAGAATCAACGGCGCCTGTCGAGGAAAGCAAGGTTGTTGTGGCAGAGTTTAATAAAATGAAGCTGGGATTTGTCGTTGATGCGGTGGAACGTATTTACCGGATTAATTCCGACGAGCTGGATTCTACTCTTACGGGAACCTTCCTGGGAGAAAATGCCCTTTATGTTATCAAAAGAGAGGGGCGTAACATCCTTCTCTTGGATTACGAACGCATTGTGCAGACCGTAAACCCTCAACTTCAGGAGCAGTTTCACGTAGACAAAAAAATGATGAAAGAGGTTAGTTCTCGCTTGGGCGATCCCAGCCGTTATCGTATTCTTGTGGCAGAAGATTCCCCTCTTATCCGCAGACTTCTTCAGGATGCCCTTGCAGAAGGGGGCTTCCACAACGTAGAGCTTGTGGGACATGGAAAGGCTGCGTGGGATCGTCTTCAGGAAGACCACAACCTTTTCAACCTCCTTATTACCGATATTGAAATGCCCAAAATGGACGGACTTACACTTACAAGAAAGGTCAAAGAGAGCGAAATCCTGGGACATCTTCCAGTGATCGTTTTCTCCTCCATCATGGCAGAAGATATCCGGAGAAAGGCCCAAAGTATCGGTGCGGATGCCCAGATAACGAAACCTGAAATCGAATTGCTCGTACATACCGTTACGGAGCTTATTCTAAAAAACAAAGAGCTTGTAGGGCATCCTGTATAGCTTTTAGCTGTAAAAAGCGTTCCTGCGGGTTCACATTGAAAAAATCAGGATCCCAGAGCATCGCATCTTCCTGATAAAGGAGTTTGTTGTATGGGGCTTTTACCGTATTGGGATAGGGACATGGATATAGATATCGTCTCCTGGGCAAGTTACGCTCTGGATTTCCATCCCGTCAGCATTAGCGCTTTACATAGCAAAGAGCTTGGAGAGATCGCTGCTTTTTCCATGGAAATAGGGAGCGAACTTCTTTACATGAGAAGTTCTTCCATGGGTCGTGTGGGGGCTCTTTTCCCAGAGAGCATTATTGATCCTGAACGGTACCGAGAACAATCCCTAGGTTTTCTCATGCTCTTTGGTTTTTCGCGGGAGATGGAGGTTCTCACTTCCCTCCTTCTAGAGACCATTGATGAAGTTCAAGCCGGAATTACTCTCTGTGGCGTTTGGGATAGATATTTCCTGAAGGACGAGGTTAAGGTCATTGCCTTCATGGGTAATGATCCTTTTTTTGACGAACTTCCTTTTCTCGATCTTCTCTCAAAGGCCTTGCAGGATGCCACGAAGGGATTTGTAAACAAGGCCTTTTTTGCGGAACAGTTTGGATATCGCCGGGCTACTATCCCCTATGAGACGGATGATGTGGTGGAGCTTTGTATCTCTCAAATTCTCTTCGATTTCGAGCTGGATGAAACACGGGAAATCCTTGGGCCCCCTCCGCAAATTCGTCCAGACATGCGGATGTCTTTTGTAGAGGCCCTCATGTCTCTGGAGCAGGAATAAGGAGGTTTTTGGTGCGTCCTAGTTGGGATGAGTATTTTATATCTATTGCAGAGGCCGTGGCTTCACGAAGCACTTGTTTGCGGCGTAAGGTTGGGGCAGTAATTGTTCGCGACAGACACATCGTGAGTACAGGATACAATGGGGCCCCCCGAGGAGTACCTCACTGCTCTGAGACAGGTTGTCTGCGGCAGGAGCTGAATATACCTTCCGGGGAGCGACATGAGATCTGTCGCGGAAGTCATGCGGAGATCAACGCTATTGTTCAGGCTGCTGCTGTGGGATCTCCTACGAGGGGAGCAGAGCTTTATTGTACCACTGAGCCTTGCTCCTTCTGTACGAAGGCCATCATTAATGCGGGAATCTTTCGTATTGTGTACCTTTATTCCTATCCTGACACCCTTGCCAGAGAGCTGCGGCGCACAGCAGGAATTGAGGTGGTATGCCTCGGAGATCCTCAGGACGGGAAATCTCATAAGGAAAAGGGCTGATGCTGTTGCCTCTTGAGCTTATGGAGCTTATGGAAAGGAGTTTTCTATGAATCGCCAGGAAGCCTTGGATCTTTTTTTGCAACATAACAAGGATGCAGCCCTTCTCAAACACGCCCTTGCAGTGGAAGCGGCCATGCGGTATTTTGCGAGAAAATATGGAGAATCTGAAGATCTTTGGGGGATAGTTGGGTTGCTTCATGACATTGATTGGGAGAAAACCCAAAAGAGTCCCGAGGAGCATACCTCCCTGGGAATGGTCCTTTTGGGGGAAGCCGAATGTCCTCCGGAAATTGTTCGCGCCATGCGCTCCCATGCGTGGGGCCTTTTGCAGCAGGATGTTCCTCCTGAGAGCACCATGGAAAAGGTGCTTTATGGCGTGGATGAGCTTACGGGATTTGTCACGGCGGTGGCCCTTGTACGGCCAAGCAAATCTCTCCAGGATCTTGAAGTAAAATCAGTGAAGAAGAAGTTGAAAGACAAGGCTTTTGCACGAGGAGTGGACCGGGATGTCATCCAGAAGGGGACGGATCTTCTTGGGGTTTCCTTGGAGGAGCTTATCGAAGACGTTATACTCGCTTTGCGTCCTCTGGAGAGAGAGATTGGCCTCGGCCTGTAGTCTCAAGAGGTTTCATGTCCTTGAGGAGCGGCACCTTTCGATGATCCTGCAATCTTTCAGGAGGGCCCAAGGGTCCTCTTTCTCGTAGAAAAAAATGAAAATCAACAGGGGGGAGGGAGGAATTTCATGATTCGGGTATTCCTTGCAGACGATCATCCCATGACACGTTCGGGAATTGCTGCGTACATAGCAAAAGACCCGGGAATGACCCTTGTGGGAGAAGCTGCAGATGGAGTTGAAGCGTGGGAGAAGATTCAGGATGTCCTCCCGCAGGTGGTTCTTATGGATATTCGCATGCCCCGGGAAGACGGCGTTCAAGTGGTGCGGAAAATTAAAGAGGCGGGGCTTCCCACATTTTCCCTCATGCTTAGTTCGTACGATGCCCAGCAGTATGTTATGGCCTCTTTGCGGGCGGGAGCTAAAGGGTACATCCTAAAGACGGCAACGCCGGAAGAGCTTGCCCGCGCTGTCTTTACTGTGGCGGGAGGCGGCGTGTATCTTGATAGAGAGATTTCTCGAGCCATGGAGGATGACTACGTTCCCGAGGAACTTTCTTCCAGAGAGCGGGAGGTTCTTCTTTACGCTGCCAAAGGGCTTTCGAGCAAACAGGTGGCCCAGGAACTTTTTATCAGCGATCGGACGGTACAGACCCACCTCGCTTCCATCTATGATAAGCTAGGGGCCAAGAATAAGACTGAAGCCATGCTGTTAGCCTTAAAATATGGAGTCGTTACCTTAGAGGATCTGATTGCGTGAAGTTCGTTCGTCGTAACGTTATTGCGCTTTTTCTTGTTACGAGCCTTTTCCCCTCAGCGGTTATTCTTGGGGTTTCCGCAGCGGGCATTCTTGCCCACGAGCAGGCGATGCGTATGGTAGCAAGAACCTATGTGCAAGATCTTGCAGAAACGGTAGCGCTCCGTTATGAGAAAGACTTTATTTTAGGAGGAAAATCCGTTTTCAATCCGTTTTTCTCCTCCCTGATGAATCCTTTTGATCGTTTTGCACTGCATTCTTTTCGCGTGCCTGGATGGGTAGCCATGATCAATCGTGATGGCCATGTTCTTACGGCAAGTCCGGAGATGGAAACCCTTGAGGACCTTCTTCCCGGGACCCTTCCCTTGGGAAGTGCCCAGGAGATACGAGGACGCACGGGAGAGACTTTTACGGTAGCGGTATATCCGGCGGGAAACACGGGGTGGTATGTTCTTGCGGCAGTCTCTTGGGAACATCTTCTTGGTCCCATGAACCGCTTCGGCCCCCTCTGGAGTTTTATGGTTGTCTTTTGGGGGGGAGTAAGCTTTCTCGGAGCGGTTCTTCTCTGGAAATGGTTAGTCTCTCCTCTTCGAGCGATGGAAAACGAAATGTCTTCCCTCCGCTGGGGAGAGGATTCACCTTCTCTCTGTGTTTCATCAACTCCTGTAGATGAAATATGCCGGTTACGCTCAGTCTTTTTTGATCTTGCGAAGACCGCCATGGAAAAACGTCGGCTCATGGAACGTTCCGTTTCCGATATGTTTCGCATCCAAGAGGCCGAACGGATCCACTTAGCCCGGGAGATCCATGACGGTCCTCTTCAGGGTGTAACAGCTCTCATGCAGCAAGTGCGTCTTGCTCAACGAGAGGAAGTTCTGGAAGAGCACGATAAGAGGCTTGCCATGGCAGAGGAGAGCGCTCGTCTTGTGGTACTTGAGTTGCGAAGTATGTGTGATGCTCTTTCCCCTCCTTGGATTGATCTTGGCCTTTCCCAAGCCCTTACGGAACTTGGGGAGCGTCTTTCCATGCAGATGGGAGTCCGAATTTCTCTTGAGATCTCCCCTCAAGAAATCCAGACCCCTAAGGATTTAGTGCTTGCGCTTTTCCGAATCCTTCAGGAGGCGGTTTCCAATGCAGTACAGCATGGGGGAGCCACAGAAATACAGGTGCGATGGTATCCTCAAAAAGAGGAGTATATCTTCGAAGTTGAAGATAACGGTATGGGTTTTCATCCTCCGGAGGATTTTTCGCATCTTCAGTATCAGGGGCATCGGGGGCTCATCAACATGGCAGAACGGGTTAAACTTGCTGAGGGAAGTTTTTTTCTTCAATCCTCTCCCGGAAAAGGAACACTGATACAGTGTTCCTTTAATCCGCGAAAATGGAGCTTTCCGGAAGGAAGGTAACACCTTTACTCCTCGTACTTTCCCTGTTTGTGGTGTGCTTTCTCAGCATCCCTTGCGGCAGAATTTTCGAGCGTCTCCTTTATTCTTTGGGACAATACGGTTTGTAATTTCAGAAAGGAGGGAGCCCTTGCGGGGGCGAACATATGATACTACGGGTACTGGGAGCAGCGGGGGAAGTAACGGGGTCAAGCTACCTTCTCGAGGTTGGGAAAAGCCGCGTTATCGTTGATTTTGGACTTCACCAGGGAAGGCATGAGGAGGAGAAGAACAAAGCTCCCCTTACATTTGCTCCAGAGAGCATCGATGCCGTACTGCTTACCCATGCACATCTCGACCATACCGGGCGGGTTCCGCTTCTCGTAAAAAGCGGTTTTCGGGGAAAGGTCTTCGCTACATCCCCTACGGTAGAACTCGTTCAGGTTCTTTGGAAAGACTCGGCTCATATCATGAAAGAAGAGGCTGAGTGGCGTTCTCGGAAGAATCTTCGAAAGGGACTTCCGCCGATGGAACCGCTTTACTCAGAAGAAGATGTGGAGCAGGCTCTCCGACATCTGAGCCCCGTAAGTTACGATGACATCTTTGAAGTGGCGCCGGGGATAAAGGTTCGGTGCAGAGATGCGGGGCATATCCTCGGGAGTGCGAACCTGGAAATATGGCTTCAGGAAAATGGCGAAGAGGTAAAGCTCGTTTTTTCTGGAGATCTTGGCCCTCAGGACACCGTGATGGAGCGGAATCCCGCACATATCGAAAGTGCGGATTACGTAATCATAGAATCTACCTACGGCGATCGTACCCATAGAACAAATCTCGAAAGCCGTGAAGAATTTCGAGAAGTTCTTCTTGATGCGGTGCGTCAGAAAAGCAAGGTTCTCATACCCACCTTTGTTGTGGATAGGGCTCAGAGAGTACTCTATGAAATCATGCTTCTCCAGAAGGAGGGCGTGCTGGACGAAAATATTCCCGTCTTCTTTGACTCTCCTATGGGAGTAACGGCTACAAAAATTTATGAAAAATATCTCCCCCTCCTTTCTCGAGAGATTCAGGAACAGATTCAGAAAGGAAATAACCCCTTCAGCCCGGAGCGGCTTCGCTACGTTTCAGGAGTGGAAGAATCTCGTAGTATTAACGATGTGCGTCAAGCCATTGTGCTTGCAGGAAGTGGCATGTGTAATGGCGGAAGAATTATACACCACCTGAAGCATAACCTTTGGGATCCGACGTGCCATGTGGTCTTCGTAGGATATCAGGCAGCAGGGACTCTCGGAAGACGGCTTGTAGAGGGAGAAACTTTTCTTAAAATAGCTGGCGAGGAAGTCAATGTACAGGCACAACTCCATACTATCAACGGATTTTCGGCCCATGCAGATCGGCGGGATCTTTTAAAGTGGGCAGGCAACTTCAAAAGCTCTCCTATTTTTATTGTTACCCACGGAGAACCGAAATCTTCATTGGCTCTGGCAGAAGGGATCAAAGAGCTTGGTTACCGTGCAGAGGTTCCCGCACCAGGACAGGAGTTCCGGCTTGAACAGGGCAGTGTTCTTCCCCTTGAGGCGGTAGATTCTCTTGGAGAGCTTGTTGCCCCCCGAGAAATGCATCAGGAAAGCCTTCTTGTAGAAATGGCGAATATCGTTGCCGCCCTTCAGGAAGAGGAGCTTCCCCTCTCCTCTGACATGCTGCCTCTCCTGGAATCCTCAAAAACGCTCCTCGAAATTATCCGGAAAAACACCCTTGAAGAGGTAAAAAGGGCGCATCAGAACGCTCCCGTGTAAGATCTTTATAAAAATGATTTCCAAAGGGAAAACAGCTTTCGCAGGGGGTATCTTTTTTCTGATAATCCTTCTGCTTCTGCCTTGGGGAAAAAGCCCGTGGAGGAACTGTGTCGTTTCTCCACCTTTCCCCGCCGAGAAGGGCCTTTTTCTGCGAATTCGCTACTTTGGAAAGGGCAAAGATCTCTCGGCCTTTTCCTCTTTAGGAGAGGAACTATCGTTGCTTCCTAAGGAATTTTTACAGGGGCCTCCCTTTTTTAGAACGCTTAAATCTCTCGGAGATTTGGGAATTACAAAAAAAACACCTTTTTTTGTGGAGGCTCATCTCTTTTGGGATACGAGAAGATCCCTTTGGGAGGCCCTCATTCTTTCCAGCCTTACTCAGGAGCCAGGGGAAAACAACATACTGGAGAATCAAACGAAAAAAGAGCCTCCTCCTTTTCAAAGCGCCTCTCTTCCAGGGGGGACCCTCCTTTTTTCCTCTGGAGTTTTTGAAGAAAATGCTCGAAGACTTGCTTCAAAAGCTTTATCCACTTTTGGAGAGCTACAGTCTCCCTTCCTGAAATGGGAGTTTTCAGACGGAGGGTTTTGTCATGAAAAGTATCCTTTTGTTTTTAAAAAACCCCTTTTCCTTCAGGGATATTTTTCTCTCTCTCCGGGAAAGAGCCACGTATCGTGGAATCTTGAGGATCCTGATATCTTCTCTGTAGAGATCCAAAACCTCCCCTTGTGGGAAAAAAGAGTTCGATATACGCCAATTTTCATTCCCTCACCCTTGATTCTCGAGGGGGGATGTTCCGATGTAGCGTCGCTCGTCTTTTTTTTAAAAAAAGCCCTCGCCCTGGACGCACTACAGAGAGAAGATCGCCTTTTCCCCGAAAAATGGAGGAGTCTTCTGGAAAAAGGCCTTACGCATTTTTCTAACGTATCTCTTCCTCTGGCTTTTGCCGTTGGTGGAAAGGGGAGATTTTTTCAGGTTTTTTCACCTGGTTTTCTGCTGCATTTCCCTGAGGGGGGGAGAGATGCCTGTGCTCGGGTGGAGAACGTATGGAGGCGTTTGAGCTTTTTTCTGAAGCCTCTGAAAATCATAGAAAACAGCCTCTGCGGCGGTCAGACCTCCTTTCCCATAAGCCTCTTGGCCACCGTTTTCGAAGGAGAAACCCTGGGAGGAATGATTACAGAGGATTCTTTCTCTCTCTCAAAATCTCAAAAGAGCAGTTATCCCCTTTTTTTTGGAGAGACCCCGTCTCTTGCATGGTTTATACTGGATATCCCCATGCTGTATAAAAGCACGGAGGAATTTTTTCTCGAAGGGAACATGCTCGGACAGATTCCCTTCCGTTTTCTTCCGTTGGTACATGCTGTAAATGCCGTGGGATATCGATGCTCCCTCTTTGGTGTTCTGGCATGTGCATTTTTTGGGGATGGGACAGGTGAGATCATTCTCTCAAGCGATATTTTTAATCGATAAAAAATATTTTTCATCTTTGGAACTTGCCACGTCAGTTTTTTAGTACGTAGGGATCATAAAGGGGCGGCCGCCTCTTGGAAGTGTATCTAGCGAATTTCTTAATTTTCTGGTCGCGTATAGCCTTTGCCGATTTAAGGAGGATGTATAATGGGTAAAAATGTTCTTGCTTTTCTTGAAGAACGGGGTTTTATTGAGTGGGCAAGTAATGCTGAGGCTCTGGGCAAGCTCTTCGAAGAAGAAACTGTAACGGGATATATCGGATTTGATCCCACCGCGGACAGCCTTCACGTGGGACATCTTATTCCGATTATGGGGCTTTCCTGGATGCAGCGCATGGGACATCGCCCTATATTTCTTGCCGGAGGAGGGACGGGACTTATCGGAGATCCTTCGGGAAAAAGCAAGGAGCGAAACCTCCTTTCCTTGGAGCAAATGGGGAAAAACCTTGAAGCTGTAAAAAAACAGTTTGCCCGTTTTGTCGATTTTGGCGATAGCCGTAGCGGAGCATCTCTCATCAATAACTATGAATGGCTAGGAAAAATTGATCTGCTAACGTTTCTTCGCGAGGTGGGTAAATATTTTTCCGTAAACTACATGGTAAACCGAGAATACGTTCGGAGCCGTTTGGAAGATCCTGAAAAATCTATCAGCTACACGGAATTTACCTATATGCTTCTCCAGGCATATGATTTTTACCACCTGATGACGCATGAAAACTGTAAACTGCAGATGGGTGGCAATGATCAGCAGGGTAACATTATCGGCGGCATCGACCTCATCCGGAAGAAGTCGGGAAAAGAGGTTTACGGAGCGACCTATCCTCTGCTTCTCACATCCTCGGGGGCTAAATTCGGCAAAACCGAGGATGGAGCAGTATGGCTTGATCCGGAGCGCACGAGCCCCTATCAGTTTTATCAGTTTTGGATGAATACCGAGGATCAGGATCTTTCGAAACTCCTTCGCCTCTTTACCTTTCTCCCGCTAGAAGAGATTCTTGAAATCGAAGGAGAAGCTCAGAAGCAACCGGAAAAACGATTGGGGCAAAAAATTTTGGCAGAGGAGATCACCAGGATTGTTCACGGAGATCAGGCCATGCAACGGGTACAACATGCCAGCAGCATCCTTTTTGGAGGAAGCTTTTCTCCCGAAGATCTCGACATAGAAACGCTGGCCCTTTTAGAACGAGAAGTTCCTGGGGACGGTGTCGCATCTCTTCCCGAAACTGTGGTGGATATGCTCGGAGGCTCTGATGCCTGTAAAAGTAATGGCGAAGCGAGACGCCTTATCCGTGGAGGAGGGGTCTCGCTTAACGGGGAAAAAATCATTGAAGAGGGTAGAATTTTGTGTAAAGAAGATCTCCTTTTTGGAAAATACCTCTTTTTCCGCTTGGGCAAAAAGAAATTTTTCATGGTTTGTCTTTCTTAATAAAAATAAGGAGGCTTTCTCTATTTTATCTACTGCAAGAGACAAGCTCTTTTTTGAAAAAAGAGCTTGTCTCTTGGGTTTTCATAGTGCAGGCTTTCATCAAGGGAACCGAAAACATAAAAGGCGGAAGAAGAAACTTTTACAGGAGATTCTCCTGTAAAAGTTGGTGGTACTGCGTAGGAGGAACGGCATGGGAATATCCTGTATATGGTACATATCCAACGATGTGCTTCCCTGGGAGGTGGCTGTATTACGCCCCATAGCCAAGGAGATGATTCGCCGTAAACATTCTCTTTCGATCTACGGATGGACTCCGGAAGACTGGAAGGATCTCCCCTTTGTTCACTGGGGAGGGATGAGCGGTTTGGAACGGGGAATACGAAAGGCTCTGCATGGGAAGACATGGCACGTGTGGGGGAAAATGCCCCAATGGATGTCTCTCCTTATGTTTCGTGCCAGAGTGCTGCATACCCCCTGGAGGCCACAAGGAGGAAGCTCCTGGGGGGTTCGGGTTTTTTTTGAAGGGGACTTCCCAGATCCAAAGGGATACCGTGTTTTCCCCACCTTTGACAAGGATTGGCTTTGGGGGCTTTCAGACCTCCCACTGGGAGTCTCTCCTCACTCGGAGCCGCTTAGTGTCACGGTTTTTTCAGATCGCCCGTTATATCCCGCCGCCTTGGATGCTTTGGAACCCTTCATCTCTTCGGTGCGCTGGATATCTCCTGGTGCGATTCCTCGCATCGGAGGGGAAGAACTCCCCCTTACGAAAGAAATTTTTGCCTACTGGAAGGAGTATGGGGGAGTGCTTCTCTTTACAGGACCCCTTTCCCTCTCTGATGTCTGGCTGGGGGCGTTTGCTTCCATGCTCGCCGTACCTGTCGTGGCACCCCCCAGCCCTCTCTGTGAAGACTTTTTTGGCCCTGAGGGATATATTCCCGTTCAGGGGTCACTTGCCTCCAGAGAATCCTGGCTTCGGGGGATAGAGCGGGGAACTTCAAAAGAAGGGCGCAATGCAGCGGCAAGGTGTCGCGTGAGATTAGAGCGACTCTATCCCCTTGAGGATGCCATGGAAAGCCTTCTTCCAATCTACTCCCGCATGGAACAGCCATCATGACATACAAAAAAAAAAGCTTTTTGCTACCTCCGCTTATGAAAGGGCTTCTTGGCATTGCAGCTCCGGGATGGCGCTGTAATGCTCTTGTTTCACTTGCTCATGGCGTATTTACTCTCTCTGGAATACGGAAAAAAGTAGCTTTGCAAAATATGGAGAAGGCTTTTCCGGAAACCTCCAAAAAATGGAGAAGGGCAAATTTGAAGAGGCATTATCGGCATCTCTCTCTCTCCTTTGGAGAATATCTTGTCCTCCTCAAAAATCCTCAAGGAATTCAGGATTACATGAAGCTGGAAAGTCCGGGGGAAAATATTCTCGATCACCTCCGAGACAGCAAAAAGGGAGCGGTCATTCTTACCGCTCATACGGGGAACTGGGAGATGCTGGCAGCTTGGCTCGCCTTTCAACGATACCCAATGCATGCCATTGTGCGACGTCATGAAGACGAGAAGACTGAGGCTTTCGTGGAAGGAGCGCGAAGTGCCGTGGGACTTCATACCATATCCAAAAACGAAAACATGCTGAAAGTCCTTCGCCTTCTCAAAAAAGGAGCCTTTGTCGGAATCCTTGGAGATCAGTACGCAGGGCCTGAAGGAATTCCTCTTCCCCTTTTTGGTCACGAAACCTCATGCCATTTCAGCCCTGCAGCTCTTGCTCTCATGGCGGATGTTCCTCTTGTGCCGGTAGTATCCTGGAGAAACGCTCCCTTTTCACATCGCGTGCGTGTAGAAGAGCCCCTTTTCATGCCTTCCAGAGATGAATGCAGCAAAAAGGAAATCCCCCGGGGAGAGAAGATCACCCTGCTTACAGAGGCAGGGAATCTGGTTCTTGAGAGATGGATTCGCAAACATCCGGAACAGTGGCTGTGGCTCCATAGGCGGTACAGATAAAGCCCGGCAGATCTTTTCAGTCAGGATGTACTGGACTCCCTGAGTCTCTTCTTTTCTGCCATGGTTATTCCTCCAACAGCGAAGTTCTCGTAGGGCATCTCCGAAAGAATGATGCGTACCTGTTCTTCTGCTGTGCCGAGGCTTTCGCAAACCGCCCTTGTCAGGTTTTTTACGAGATGTTCTTTCATCTCTTGCGAACGTCCTTCAAGAAGATGTACGTGGAGAATGGGCATGATAATCCTCCTTTTAAGGTAGGGTTTCTGAACTGAATTTTTACATGAAGCTTCACACATCTCGAAAGCTTCCATGAGGCGTTGGAGGCAGAGTCGCCAAAAAGTTTCTACGTAATACAGCGTATATTTTGGAAAAATCGTTGCTCTTTTTATACAGTCATAGTAAGCTATACAAAGGAAATGGTGCCCTACAGAAGTATAGCAGAAAGAATGGAGAAGGAGGTGCCCTCATGTTCTATGAACTCTTTTCTGATGGAACCATAGCGCTCTTGCCTGAGAATACCTCTATTCCTGAAGGGCTTCCTCCGGAGGTGGTGCCAAAGGTTCTTCTCTTTGCCTCTTTCAACCGTGTCCTCGTTGGTCATGTCACTTTTTCTGGATATGACCGCTGGCTATGGGGAAAGCTGCATTCCTCCGAATGGAGCGAAGTACAGCTTTATGGCGAGTCTCCTCTTGAACTTTCTCTTCCATGGAAAGTGATACGTCTTGATGCAAAGGCGGTTTCTTTCTTGCGAAAGGTGTTACTTGGACAGATACTCCCTCCGGGGAATCATACTGTGGCTCTGAACATGCTTCGGGAGACACAGAGACATACGCCTGGGTTTGCTATTTTCGAAGCTTTAGAAGATAACGAATCCCTTTGGGAATATGTCCTGGGAGACCCCCAGCTTCGGGCGGGATATTGGGGATTTCGCCTGGCTTCTCTCTGGGGGGGGGAGAGTATGACAGAACGAATCTGTCTGTGGCTGAAAGTTGCCCGCCCCCTCTACGACGCTTTCCTTGCACGGCCTCGCATATGGGGATTTCTCTCCTCTTCCCTTGATCCTTTCTCCCTTGATCAGATAGGCAATCTGGGTTTTCGGAAAGATCAGCTGGAAGCTCTCCGCAATGTGCACGAGAATCCTCTTGCGGTAGCATCTTCTGTCGGATGCCTCATCCAGTATGTTTTCGAGCCCAAGAACTATCCGGAAATCCCCGCAGACTCTCTTCCTACGTCTATGCTCCTCTATCTCCCTCGGAAGATCTGGAATCAGGCCCGGGAGGAGAGGCGGCTTTCGCTTCGAGAGATATTTCTCTCAGCGTGGGGATTCTTGGACGCTCTTGATGCGGAAGCTCGATTCGCTTCCTACATGGAAGAAATCCCAGTTCCTTGCGAGCCTTCCTTTCCTTAAGAGCAGCTCTCCACCTGGCGCTTCTCAACGTGCTTAATGCCTACGAGTGGTTTTGTGTGTCTCTTTCCGGGGCTTCAATGTGGCCGGAGGATATTTCTTAACCGTTTTTACAGCAAAGACATGCTGGCGAATTTACTCTAAAAAAAGATGCGGATTCCGTTGACGAAAACGACATAAATCCCTATAATTGCAAGTTGCTTGTATAGCGCTTGGTGCAGGTTTTTCAAAAAGAATATCTATTCTGCCTGCAAACAGCGGAAAGGAGACGACATAATGTATGTGATTGTTGAAGCAGGAGGTAAGCAGTACCGAGCATCTCAGGGGGATATTTTGCGCGTGGAAAAGATGGATGCTGAGCTTGGAGATCTGGTAACTCTCGACAAGGTGCTTATGCTGGCTGATAAGGACGACGTCCAGGTGGGAGGCCCCTATCTTAGCGGTGTCTCTGTTGCCGGAAAAGTGGTTGCCCACGGACGAGAGAAAAAGATCTCTGTTTTTCACTACAAAAGAAAGAAAAACATCCGCAAATTCCAGGGGCATCGCCAGTATTACACAGAAATCCTTGTAGAGGGAATCTCTCAGTAGGCACAGCCCTGGCAAGGTTGTTGAAAAATTGCCAGATAGGTAAAAGAGAGAGATGTCATGATATCCGTTCGTTTTCTCCAGCAAAAAAACGTAATTCTTGGAATCTCCGTGCGAGGACATGCACAGCACGGAAGCTACGGAAACGATGTGGTTTGTGCCGCGGTCTCTGCCCTTCTTCAGGCTTTCGAACTTGGATTACGGGATGTCATGAGGTTTACTGACGCAACAGTGGCTACAGAACGGAATGATGCGGAAGGCTATATGCGTATCTGCTGGTCCCAAGAAAGCGGTATTGGGGATTCCGTCCTTTTTCAAACCCTTACGAGAAGCTTAGAATCTGTTCGAAGGGGATATCCAAAAAACCTATGCATTGAGGAGGTCTTTTTTAATGAGGATCTTTAATCTTCAAATTTTTGCCCACAAAAAGGGGCAGGGTAGCAGCTCTAACGGGAGAGATTCCCGGAGTAAGCGTTTGGGGATCAAAAGATATGACGGCCAGGAGGTCCTGGCTGGCACCATTCTTGTACGCCAACGAGGAACAAAAATTCACCCTGGTGAAAATGTGGGGCGTGGCAGAGATGATACTCTTTTCGCCCTTCGTGAAGGAGTCGTTCGGTACGAGATGAAGAGAGGACGCAGAGTCGCGGCTATTTATGCCCTTGCATCCGAGGCTGTTTAGGTAGCGCTCTCCTGTATCATACCTCTTCGATACGACGACAAAAAAATTAGCACGCTTTCTGGGGGCCTAGCCCCCATTTTTTCTATATTTTTTGGGGAGTTGTGGCAATGCGTTTTGTGGACAGGGCAAAAATTTATGTTAAAAGTGGACATGGCGGAAATGGATGCATGAGTTTTCGCAAAGAGAAGTTTGTACCCAAGGGAGGCCCTGATGGGGGAAATGGCGGGCATGGAGGAGACATTATTTTCGAAGCTCGGGATAGCCTTCATTCCCTTGGGGATTTTGAAAATGCCAGGCATTTTTATGCTGAAGATGGCGTTGGGGGAAAGGGAAAGAAAAAACACGGTAAAATGGGGGATTCTCGTATTGTAGAGGTCCCCTGCGGCACCTCCATCTATGACGACACCTCCGGGCAGATTCTAGCAGAACTCATGGTTTCGGGAGACCAGTTTATTGTAGTCCGAGGAGGAAGAGGAGGGAGAGGCAATGCTCACTTTGCAAATTCCGTAAATAAAACTCCTCGTTTTTCTGAAAAAGGAGAACCCGGAAAAGAACTTTGGGTTCGTCTGGAACTTCGTCTTCTTGCGGACATAGGATTGGTAGGCTTTCCTAATGCGGGGAAATCAAGCCTCCTCTGTTCCTTTTCGAATGCCAAGGCAAAAGTGGGGGAGTATCCTTTTACCACAATTACGCCTAACCTGGGAGTTATCTTCACAGGAGATCATCGCATTACCGTAGCAGATGTTCCCGGGCTTATTGAAGGAGCGCACCAAAACAAGGGGCTGGGTCTTTCTTTCTTGCGCCATATTGAGCGGACGGAACTCTTAGTTCATGTTTTTGACATCTCCCTCTCCCCTGAGATGGTATTCCAGCAGTGGGAGATTTTGAGGAAAGAATTTCTTGCCTATAGCAAGGAGCTTTGCGACAAACCGCTGCTGGTGGTGGGGAACAAAATTGATCTTCTCGGAGGAGCGTCGAATATTACAGCAGACTTCTCTTCCTTCTTCCATAATTTAGGGATCCAGGTTTTCCTAACAAGCGCCAAGACGGGCGAGGGGATCAGCGATTTTGTAGAGCATATCATTGCTGCATACCTTGAAAAGCCCAAGGTCCAGAGAGTTTCTCGGTACTATGTTGATGAGAAAGACGCTGAAGAGAGAGAAGCTCTTTTTGCAAAAGCTCAAATAGTCTTTCTGGAGCAAGGGGATGCAAATAAAATCCAGATACTCCATCCTCATCTGGAAAAAGCCGTGGATCGGTATGATTTCGACCAAGACGAAGCGCTGCATCGATTTCACAACCTTCTTTTAAAATATGGTATAGAGAAGATGCTTCTTGCCTCAGGAGCCCGAAGAGGTGATACAATTATCATCGGATCTATGGAGTTTGAGTTCGAACCGGAGATGGCGGAGTGATTTGTGTTTTCCTGGAAGATTCACGATCTTCCCGTGAGCATGAGGTCGTGTAAGGGCGGGCTAGAGTCCCGTTTCCACAAAGATGCTCTACAGGGAAAGGCAGTTCTTCGAGTTCTCCCTTTCTGATTCTACATCGCGAGGAAAATAGTGGATAAACATGTCTTAAAAAAACGCCGCATAGGGATTATGGGAGGCACCTTCGATCCCATTCATTACGGTCACTTGGTGGCTGCAGAGGAGGCTTACTCTTCTCTGCAGCTTTCAGAAGTCATCTTTGTCCCTACGGGATCTCCTCCTCACAAATCAAACTCCTACGTAAGTCATGCGGAGCATCGCTATACCATGACCTTGCTTGCAACTCTCGACAATCCTCATTTTCGCCTTTCGCGAATCGAAATAGAACGGGATGCCCCTAGCCATACCATAGATACTCTCCGGGAGATGCAGCATTGGTATGCCCAAGAGAGCGTGGAGTTCTATTTTATTACAGGCATGGATGCGGTACTTAATATCCATTCCTGGAAAGAGCCTCATGAAATTGCTCGGATGTGCCGCATAGTTGCGGTAGGGCGTCCAGGATATGAAACATCTGGATTGGACAAGCTTTCTCAAGATATGGCGGACTCCCTTGTCTTACTCCATATCCCCCTGCTTTCCATTTCCAGTACCGAGGTTCGAGGACGCATTCAGGAGGGACGAAGCATTCGCTACCTTGTTCCCTGGCTTGTGGAACACTATATTTACAAGAATGCTCTTTATATACGCGGTGGACGGTGATAAGAACCATGGGGAAAATTAAGATAGCTCTGCTTGTTTTTTCCTCCCTTTTGGCTATTATCGGGGGAATTTCATACCGGTTAACGGATGTCATTCTTCCTGAAGCGGAGGACATCAAGAAAAACATCCAATATGACATCGTCACGGGAGCCATTAACATCCTGCTTGTGGGAGAGGACAGCAATGATGGTTCTCATCGGGCAGATGCCATAGCGCTTCTTCGTGTGAATGTGGACGAAAAATCAGTAAAGGTTCTCTCTCTTCCCAGAGATACACGGGTGGAAATCCCTGGGAAGGGATGGCAAAAAATCAATCATGCCTATGCCTACGGGGAGATTGATCTTCTGCGGAGAACGATCATAAACTATTTGGGAATTCCCTTGAACTACTATGTCGCTGTGGATTATGCCGCTTTCCCAAAAATTGTAGATCTTATCGGAGGTGTCGAAATTGCGGTAGAAAAACACCTCCGCTATACGGATCGGGCGGCAGGGCTTGTTATTGACATCCCCAAGGGCATACAACAGATGAATGGGGAAACGGCTCTCAAATATGTTCGATTTCGGAATGATGCACTTGGAGATATCGGGAGAGTAAAAAGACAGCAGCGTTTTATCCTTGCAGTGCTCAGTAAAATAAAATCTCCCAGCATTGTGGCTCGCTATCCCAAATTGGTTGCAGAGAGCGTTAAAATGGTGCAGACTGACCTTAATCTTTCCCAAGCTCTTCAGTTAGCTTCGTACATTCAGCAGCTTTCAGTGGCGGGGGATCTCCAGTTTGCCACCCTTCCCGGCTATCCCTCGTACATCAATGGTATTAGCTACTGGGTAGGGGATCTTACGGCTGCATCTATCTTCCTTGCCAGTACTTCCGAGAAAAATGTTTCGGGAGATCAGGCATCCTCTCAAGATACCATAGACACTTCGGATTTTGATCTCATGGCAGAGCAGGATCTTCACAAAGACATGAGTGCTATCCTCAAAGAGATCAAAACTCCTATAGCAGTTCTCAACGGTACCGGAGCAAAAGGGATCAGTGCGGAAACAGCAAAAAAACTCCGTGAATTTGGCGTCGATGTGGCCTATGTGGGGAATGCGAAACACTTTGATTATCATGCATCCCTTGTGCTCTATCCTCCGGGAAAAGGCAAGGAAGGCTTGAATGCTGCCGAAGCCTTGCGATTGATTTGCGGTATCCCACAGCGTCTCATGCGGGAGGATAGTACTATCACCTATGTAACGCTCCTTCTGGGACACAACTACAAAACTATACTGGGTAAAGTGGAAGAAAGCTTTTCTCAGTAGTGGCATCCTCCTTGTGAAAAGCATGCAGGAGGCATTTTGAAAGGAGATCAAAAGATCTATGAGTGAGGAGAAACGCAGTTCTCTTGATGAACAAATCCGGGATCTTTGCCTTGGCCTGGCAGCCCGGTTGGAAGAAAAAAAAGCGGAGGATCTTCTCGTATACGATGTGCAAAAGCTTTCTACAGGATTGGGAGATTACTTCCTTTTAGCTACGGGAAATTCTTCGGTCCACATGAAAGCACTGTATGAGGAGACCCTGGACTTTTTTGAAATGCGCGGCGTTACGGTACATCAGGAAGGTCGGGAAAGCCTGCGGTGGAAATTGATCGATTCCGGGGATATTGTAGTTCATCTCTTTACTCGACAAGGACGTGAATTTTATGCCTTAGAAAGAATCTGGGGAGATGGAACCATCATCTACAGGGGAACGGAATCTTCTGCCTCTGACATAATACAGCATAACAACCATACCTGGAGCAGAGAAATCTGATACAAAAAAGGCGAAAAAGGAGGAGAGAGGATTCCTTTTTTCGCCTTTATCTATGTCCTATAATGTATCTTATGTTGCACAGAACCGGTTTTTCGGTAGGGGGGTGCCTTTTTTCCCTATTTTCGGGTTACATCCATAGCGGCTTTGATCATGGATGCATAGGATTCCGCATCCAGTGAAGCGCCGCCTATAAGTGCACCATCCACGTTTTCTTTTTCGAGAAAGCTCCCTATATTGTTCGGCTTGACGCTCCCTCCGTAGAGAATCCTTGCGGCATCTCCGAAAGCCTCATCCCCGAGAAGCTTGAGAACCGAGCGAATATGCTGAGCCATATCTTCGGCATCCTCAACGGTGGCATTTTTGCCTGTGCCTATAGCCCATACGGGCTCGTAGGCAATAATGATCTCCTTACGAGAATCCCAGGACGATCCGAGGGCTTCTCGAAGCTGTCGTTCCACTACGTCAAAGGCTTTACCTTCCGTACGTTCCTCTTCAGATTCTCCTACGCAGTACAAAGGAATTATCCCATGGGCAAGAGCAGCATTAATTTTTTCCCCTAAAAGGTGGTTCTCCTCAAAAAAATATTTTCGCCGTTCGCTATGTCCTATAATGACATAATTGCACCCCGCTTCTCGAAGCATACCTCCGGAAATTTCTCCTGTGTAAGCCCCCTCCTCCTTCTGATGCATATTTTGTCCCCCTATAGAAATAGGATAGGATGTGCAAAGCTGCTGCATAACACCAATGTTTATGTAGGGAGGAAACAAAAGAATATCCAGCGAATGTTTTGCTTGGAACGATGTAAAATCAAGATCTGAAAGATGTTTTTTCAACGAAAAAATAAATTGCGCGCTACTCTTGGGAGTATGGAACATCTTCCAGTTTCCTGAGATGCATAAGGGTCTCTGTAGCATAAAAGAACTCTCCTTTCAAAAACACCCAGATAGTAAATACGTCTGACAGATATACCCACATGCCAACAAGGGGCGGGCTGGTCTCTCTCTCCAGCCCGCCCCTATATTTTTACAGCTTTTTACGACTCTTTCCGTATAAAGGGGAGGATTCCCGGGAGATCTTTTCCTTCAAAAAACTCCAAACTTGCCCCTCCTCCGGTAGATACATGCGTTACCTCCGAGGCAAGATGCAACGAATTGATGGCAGAAGCGCTGTCTCCCCCCCCCACTACAGTAATGGCGTTCCGTTTCTCTGTAACATCCTTCAGGGCCAGGGCTACCCCTCTAGTACCCTCTGCAAAGAGCGGATTTTCAAAAACTCCCATCGGACCGTTCCAGAGTACAGTAGATGCCTGGGCTATTTTTTCGCAGAAATTTTCTATGGTTTTTGGCCCAATATCAAGCCCCATGAGATGGTCAGGCATCGCATCAGGATAGAGAACGACGCTTTTTTCCGCACGGGGAGAATCTCCTCCCAGGATATCCTGGGGAAGTACGATATCTACCCCCTTTTCAGAAGCCTTGCGCATCATCTCCTGAACAAAGGGGATTTTATCCTTTTCGCAGAGAGAAGCTCCCACCGGAAGCCCCTGAGCGGCAAAGAACGTAAAGGCCATACCTCCTCCAATAAGGATTGTTTGGACCTTATCCATCAGATGCTCAATAACGCCGATCTTATCGCTTACCTTGGCTCCTCCGAGGATGAGCAGAAAAGGTTCTCGGGGGTGATCCCGAACTTGGCTCAAAAATTCTACCTCCCGAGCAAGAAGAAGCCCTGCGAAGGAGGGAAGAAAGGCGGTAATGCCTTCGGTAGAAGCATGCGCCCTGTGAGATGCGCTGAAAGCGTCCATTACAAAAGCATCAAAGGGATCTGCCAGAGCTTTCGCAAAGGCGGGATCATTTTCCTCTTCCTCGGGGTGAAATCGGAGGTTTTCAAGAAGGACGATCTCCTCCCCTCCCCACTCTTTCATGCATGTGGCTACGTTCTCCCCAACGCAATCTTCGCAGAAAAGAACATCCCGGTTCAGGAGGTTGCGAAGAGGTTCGACAAGAGGACGCAGGGAGTATTTGGGGACAACCTTCCCTTTGGGACGCCCCAAATGGGAGATGAGAGCAATTTTTGCCCCTCCCTCAAGAAGTTTCTGGATCGTTGGAATATGGGCTCGTATGCGCGTATCGTCAGTGATGGATCCCTTTTCGTCAAGAGGAACATTGTAATCCACTCGAAGGAGCACTCGCTTTCCGTTCAGGGAAGGAGCATCGAAAAGGTTGATCTGCAACGCTAGATCCCCCTTTCGATAATGTACTGAGTGAGATCAAGGATGCGGCAGCTATACCCCCACTCGTTATCGTACCACGCCAGGGTCTTTACGAGGTTCTCCACCACCGTGGTGTGCATGGCGGCAAATATCGAGGAATGGGGATCCCCCACGAAATCCATGGAGACGAGATCTCGTTCTTCATATGCGAGAATATCCTTAAGGCTTCCCTCAGCAGCCTTTTTCATGGTGGCATTCACCTCTTCCACTGTGGTAGAACGATCTAATTCTGTCGTAAGATCCACCACGGAGACATTCGGGGTCGGAACCCGGAGGGCACCACCATTAAGTTTCCCCTTAAGTTCGGGGATGACAAGAGAGATTGCCTTTGCTGCTCCCGTAGTTGTGGGGATGATTGAAAGAGCTGCAGCTCTGCCGCGGCTGAGGGTGCGGTGGGGAAAATCAAGGATTTTCTGATCATTTGTGTAGGCATGGGCAGTTGTCATGAGCCCCTTTCGGATGCCGAAGTTTTCCTGGAGCACCTTTACTACCGGAGCAAGGCAGTTTGTGGTGCACGACGCATTGGATATGATGTGATGCTCCTCAGGGGAGTATTTTTCTTCGTTCACGCCCATAACAATGGTAACATCTTCGTTTTTTGCAGGGGCCGAAATAAGAACCTTTCGGGCTCCTCCCTCTATATGAGCCTTTGCTTTTTCGGCATCCACGAAACGCCCCGTGGATTCGATAACAATGTCCACGCCCAGATCTTTCCAGGGGAGCTTTGAGGGGTCTGGCTCTGCAAGAATGGCAATTTCCTGGTCCTCGACGAGAAGGTTCGTCCCCGCAAGACCTACCTTTCCGGGAAAACGGCGGTGTACAGAGTCGAACTCGAACAGGTAGGCCAAACTTTCTGGGGAGGAAAGATCGTTTATTGCTGCGATGGAAAAGGTGTATTTGGACTGTCTCTCAAAAAAAGCTCGCAGGGCGAGCCGCCCTATTCTCCCAAAACCGTTAATGCCAACTCTAATCTTTGTCATGTTCTGGTTCCCTCCTTTTGCTGGTTGGTCGCAGCATACAGATTGCTGCGAAACGAGGTTCAACGCCCTCTTTTGGTATTATCCTTGGAATGTCTCCCTGAGGCAAGAGTAGCAAAAATAAAGAAAAGGTTCAAGAGGCTATCTTTTCAAAAGATTGGCAGAGTTCTGGGAGATCAGTTTTTCAATTTTTTTTAGTCGGTACTCTACAGTACTCTTACTCACCTTTCTTTTCAATAAATTTCCGATCTCCCGGAGGCTAAGCGTGGGGTTTTCGATACGCAAAGAGATCAGCTCTTCAATTTCTGGAGAAAGAAGGGCAGTTAACCCAAGACGCTGAACCTCTTTACAGTAAGCTATTTGATGTTCCGATGCCCGAAGCGTTTTCTTTATGTTGGCGTTGTCACAATTGACAATTTTATTAGCCTTATCCCTCATGGAACGCAGTACTGCTATTTCGTCGAACCGCAACGCCGTAAGAGGGAGTCGAATCATCACAAAAAAAGAGTAGATGGATTGAATTCCCCGTATCATAAGTTCTATTTTTCCATGACGCAGCCGGGAAGAAACCTTAATACCTTCTTCGGCACTGTGAAGAAAGGATAGGATGTCGCGTATCAAAGGTGTTTCTGGAAGCCGAATGAGAAGGTAATAGCCATTCTGAGGGAAATACTGTCTTCCTCCCCCTCCCCATAGACCCTCAATCCATAAAGGTATCCGATAGCGTCCATCCTTAAGAAGAAGCCCACCTATTTTGGAAAGCTCTTCTTGTCTTCTTTCTGGAAAGGTAAAAAGGATTTTTTTTGCATTTCCCCCTTCGGGAAGGATAAGACTTCGCGAAAAGGGAGTTCCCGATTCCCATCCGGCATGGATCCAAAGTTTTTGAATGCGGCGATAGATCCACGAACGAGAACTTTCGATCCTCCCCGGTGTGTTTCCAGAGGCCAGAGCTGCATATATTCCTGCAAGTTCTATTTTTGCAGAGAGGGGATTTTCGATAGAACGGTGATTCCACTCATCCCACATGAATTCTGTGTAGTTTCTCATATTCCTGATGGAGTTGTATATTTGTAAAGACGAATGATCTCTTCTGCAAGACGATTACTGTTATGCCGGAGAAGGCCCTTTTCGATGGAGAGGAAGTCACCATCAATACAGGTATAATCCAAAGATCTGGAGGTTCCTATAAGGGGGGTGGCACCATCCCGGCGATACTTTTCTACGATTTCCGGAGGGATAGTTCCGTTATTTGCAAATACGTAATCCGGCCACTTGTGAAGAAGATTTCGAATCCAAATGACATGATCCTCAAAAGTGAGTCCTTCCGTTTCTCCCGGCTGCGTCATGAGGTTTGCTACATAAATAATAGGTTTCCCCGATGTCCGTAGGGCTTCGGCAATATCCGGTACCAGTAGATTGGGAAGAATACTGGTAAAGAGGCTCCCCGGGCCGAGTACAAGAATATCCGCCTTTTCGATGGCCTCAAGTATCTCTGGAAGAGGTGCTACATCAGAAGGCTCAAGCCAGATGCGACAAATCTGCGAGCCTTTGCAGCTTATCTCCAGCTCTCCCCGGACAATGCTTTGGTCTTTAAGTTCTGCGGTAATTTGTATGGCTTCGCTCGTTACGGGAAGGACTCTCCCTCGAATAGCAAGGAGATTGTTCATCTCTTCCACTGCAGCACGAAAATCCCCTGCAATCTCTGTAGCTGCCAGGAGAATCAGATTGCCGAGGTTATGCCCCGACAACTCCCCCCGATCAAATCTAAAGTTTAAGATATTATTCAAATAATTATCGTCTTCTGCAAGGGCTACGATGCAATTGCGAATATCTCCTGGGGGAAGCATCCCCCATTCCTGCCGAAGCCTTCCGGAGCTTCCTCCCTCATCGCTCACGGTTACGACTGCAGTAATATTGCGGGTATACCGTTTAAGCCCTCGTAAAAGGGTGGAGAGTCCTGTGCCCCCTCCAAGAGCTACCACATGTGGACCCATGGAGAGGCGGAGATGCTGGGCGTGACGAATTTTCTCCTCTCTTTTTCGTATGAGCGAAGCCATCCGTCGACCTCCTCGCTGAAGATAGAGTCCGATAAAGATCGCGCTCCCGAGAATACCTGCGAGAATGCCGAGGAAGAAATCGCTCCACGTGGTGGTCACTGGTACTCCTCCTTATCAATGTCTCTGTGAAGAACACGAACCGGAATTTCGCAGGAAAGGAAGTGTTCTTTCATTTTCTCAATCACCGCCACAGAGCGATGGCGTCCTCCAGTACATCCCACCGCAATATGAATAAGGCTTTTCCCCTTTGTAAGATAGTAAGGAAGGACGCTGTTTACTAGAGAACAGGCAGCATCTAGAAAAATTTTTGCCTCGGGATATTGGAAGACAAAGTCCTGAACGGCCGCATCTTTTCCTGTAAAGTAACGCAGAGTATCATAATAGAAAGGGTTTGGCAGAAAACGCACATCGAAGAGATAGTTGCAGTTTTCCGGAGATCCGTACTTGAATCCGAAAGAGGACAGCTCCAGAGAGTATGAGTGCTCTGGATCCGTGAGGATTTCGTTGGCTACAACACTCTGGAGTTTTTGGATCGAAAGTGCCGATGTGTCGATAACACGGTCAGCCAAAGCTTTTAGAGGGGCTAGAAGTTGACGCTCCTGCTGGATCGCTTCAAGCAGCGAAAAACCTCGAAAGGGATGCTGCCTTCGTGTGGTTTCGTAGCGATCCAGAATTTTCCGGTCCTCCGCATCGAAAAAAAGGATGGTTGTTTTTTTGATTTGCGAACGTATTTCATGGACTATCAAGGGGATTTTTTCGAAAGAAACCTCCCCCCGGACATCAATTCCTGCAGCTACTCCCTTTTCCAGAGCACCCTGGTGATGCTGGAGAATGTCTACAAGCTGAAGCAGAAGCGCAGGGGGGATGTTATCTATAACAAAAAAACCGTGATCCTCAAACATGTTGAGGGCTGTGGATTTGCCGCTACCGGAAATTCCTGTAACGATAAAAAATCGAGGAATTTTCGAAGCCTCTTTCTGTGAGGGGGGCGAGATCTCATGAGTGCTCATGCCCACACTCCCCTCCCCACCCTTGGGCAATTTCCACCGCATGCCGCAATGCCGGAGCCACTATGCTGATACATTCCAGCGCACCGCGCCGACTTCCGGGAAGGCAGATAAGAAGTGTTTTTTTTCGCAGCACTCCCAGGCTTCTAGAAAGAATGGAACGAGGGTTGTGTGTAGCAGAGCTGAGACGCATAGACTCCCCAAGTCCGGGAATAATTTTTTCTCCTATCTCAAGAAGGACTTCGGGGGTTATATCACGAGAAGAGAGCCCTGTACCCCCCGTAAGAACAACAAGGTGACACTGGTTCTGTTCTGTCCACTCCAAAAGAGTTTCCCGAATTTCCGCGGCTTCGTCGGGAAGAATGGTGCTCTGCAACACCGTAACTCCAAGTTCTCGAAGAAAATGCTTCAAAGCAGGACCAGACGTATCCCTACGTTCTCCCCTGCTCCCTTTATCGCTCACGGTCACGACCGCTCCCTTGATCGGAGGAAGAAATCGGAGATGCGAGGAGACCTCCAGGAAAGCCTTTTGAAAAATCTCTGCCTCAAATCCCTGGGATGTACTACCTGTGATCTTTCCCCAACAGTGGTGATCCTTTCCATGGGTGATATACCATCCAGCCTCGGGAATCTCCCCTGGAGAAAGGATGATTCTCCCCAAAATATCCAGGGGAAGAGAGCGTATTTTTTCTTGAGGAAAGGAGAAAAAAAGTCTCGAATTCTTGCCCTCCTGGGGAGCAGGAATATGAAGATTCGGAAGAGATTTTTCCTCTAGGGAGCTATGGATTTTCAGAACTCGGAACGTCTTGGCTTTCATGGTATTCATAGGTTCCACTCTTTCCTCCGGATTTTCGAAGCAAGCGTATGGGACCGATGGACATTCCCTTATCAATCCCCTTGCACATATCATATACCGTAAGAGCTGCCACGGAAACGGCTGTAAGAGCTTCCATCTCGACTCCCGTGGTCTCCTGAGCCTTCACGGAAGCCAGAATGCGTACTGCCCGTCGATCCGGATGCATTTCGCAAAACACACGAACCCCTGAGAGGATGATGGTATGGCAGAGCGGAATAAGATCCGGTGTTTTTTTGGCCCCCATAATCCCAGCAGTTTCTGCTATGGAGAGCACATCTCCCTTTCGGATTTCCTGGTTTTCCAGAATCTTCCAGAGATGCTCTGGAAAGGTTATCCATCCTTCCGCAAGAGCCTCTCGAAGACTTTTATTTTTTTCCGAGACATCCACCATCAGAGGATGTCCCTGACTATCAAGATGTGTAAAGGGCATATTGTTAACCTCCTATGGAAGACATGTGGCAATGTCCAAGCTCCGCAAGATTTTGCCAGCTTTCCGGTTTTGCCATAAGAGCTTCATGCATAATATGCCAGACCTCTTCGGAACTTCTTGAGGAAAGAGCGTCTTTTAACGAAAAAAGAGCTTCTGAGAAAAGACAGGGTTTGACCTCTCCCGAAGCAGTAATCCGAAGACGGTTACAGCTATGACAAAAATGATGTGAGACCGCTGCGATGATACCCAGTTTTTGCCCCGTTTTTTCATGGACAAAATATTCTGCAGGGCCTGCGCTGTGATCGCCTTTTTTGAGGGGCTTCCAGGAAGGGCGATCTGGAAGAACATTGAAGATCTCCTCCGAAGGGCAGAAGGAGTCTTTTCCCCAAACGTCATTGTCCAGAGGCATAAATTCGATAAAGCGCAGGGTTATCCCTTTTTCTCGGGAAAACGCAAGAAGGGAACCAATCTCATTATCATTAAATCCCTTCATAAGGACTGTGTTTATTTTTACAGGAAGATTTTCTCTTCGAGCTGCATCAATTCCTCCCAAGACCTTGGCAAGGTCACCGCAACGGGTAATCTCGCGAAATTTGTTGGGGTCCAGGGTATCAAGGCTTATATTCACTCCGGAAATGCGAAGTTCCCGGAGCTTGGAGGCGTGCTCCTCAAGGAAATGCCCGTTTGTTGTAATCGTAAAGTGCATCTCCTCGAGAGTCTCCCGAGCCTGAGCGAGAAAGTCCATAAAACCTTTGCGGACAAAAACCTCTCCCCCAGTAAAACGAACTTTTCTGATCCCCATCTTCCAAAAGGCGCCAAGAAGAAAGAGCACATCCTCATAGGGGAGTATCTCTTGATGTTGCATAAGGGGAATGCCTTCCGCAGGCATACAGTACTGACACCTGTAGTTACAACGATCGGTAAGGGAAAGGCGTACATAGGTGATATGCCGCCCCCTTTTATCTGTTAGTTGTTCCATCGGTAGCCTCCAAGCTCTTCCACTCCTTTTCTCCACTGGGGATCTTCAGTGGCTTTAAAAAATGCCTGGATTCCCGGGTGGGAGATGTGACGTTGGGGAATAAGAATTTCAAACGGTTCTTCGCAAAGGGGTATAAAGTCGAGAGAGAAAATGTCTGCCGCCGCTTTAATGCCAATCATGGCGTGCACCTCTCCTTCTGCAATCATAGCTGCCCCATGAACATGGCCGGAACAGAGATGTTCATACCCTCGAATTTTATCGGAAGCTATACGATGCTTTTTTAAAAGCATATCGAGAAGAGATCGCGTGCCTGTGCCAATCTGACGGTTGACGATGGTAATCTCCTCCCGGGAAAGATCTTCTACCGTTCGGATTTTCAGAGGATTTCCTGAGGGAACTATAATACCCTGAGAACGCCAGTAGAGAACGGTGCGGAACATCTCTTCCAGTCCAAGTTGGACAATAAAAGGGGTGTTATACTCTCCCGAATCGGGATCCACAAGATGCGTAGCTCCAAGATGTGCTTCGTTTCTTTTCAGCGCAGCAAGGCCTCCAAGACTTCCGGAAGCTCGTACGAGAAGCTCTGCCCCATACGAAGTGATAATACCCTGCATGAGATCAATCCCGGGGTCGTTAGATCCCTGATAGAGTATTCGTGATCTTCCGGGGGAGTCTTTTTTTATCCACACAGTGAGAGGATCATTTTTTTGAAGTTCATAGGTTTCCTCTGGAAGAACCGCAATTCCTTCAGCTTCCGCCATGGAGCGAAGAGAGCTTGATCCAGAGCGAAGCGGGAGAGCATAGAGCGTACCATCTATCGAGACTGTACGCACCCGAAGCCACTCCAAAACACCCCTGGAAGAGGCATGAGGGGTGAGAAGAAGTGCTTCATGCTTCCCCCGGGGGAAAAGGGCTTCGAAAAGGGCAGGAGCATCAAAGGCCCCTTTGTTCATAAGCGTTATCAGGGGATAGAGAATTCCCCATAGTGTCACCAGAGTAGACATGGGAAAACCGGGTAACCCCAATACGGGAGTGTTTTCTACCCCCCCAAGAATCGCAGGACGTCCAGGTTTTGTTCTTACTCCCTGGAAGAGAACCGTTCCCAGGGATTCGAGAATTTCCAGGGTATGATCTCTCTTCCCCTTAGCAGTTCCCGCCCCAATGAGAATAATATCAGAAGTATTCAGGTTTTCGCTTATGGCGTTCTCAATTTCCTTGGGCTCGTCCTTTATCGGAGCGAGGAGATGCACCGAAATCCCCCATGAAAGAAGAGTTTTTTCTACAAGAAGAGAATTGGTGTCCACAACTTTCCCAGCAGGTACCGGAGAGGAGAAGGAGTCTTCAACAGAGAGAAGCTCTTCCCCCGTAGGAATAAAAGTAATCTGAAGAGGGCGACAAACGTCCACAGAAGAAACTCCTGCGGCAAGAAAGAGACACGCCATTTCGGGAGTTACCTTTTCGTATTTTCTCCCGAGAAGGTTCCCCCTAGAGGTATCCTCCCCCACCGTACGAATATGTTCCCATGCGTGAACGGGATTATGGAGGAGGATAGTCTCTCCATCCTCTTCATAGGAGATGTCCTCCAGCATGACCACCGTATTGAAAGGTGATCCCACGGGAGATCCTGTATTGACCCACTGATACTTTGAAGGCGCAAGAGCCTTTGGTTTTGCCGGTGTGGCACCGAGAGAGTCCATGGATTTTATGGCAAATCCATCGACTGCGGAGGCATGGTAATGAGGGATATTGTTTTTTGCCACCACTGGGGCAGCCAGGAGAGATCCTGGAGCATCAAGACTTTTTTGGGAGACTACTGGATTTTTTCGAGAAAAAAGCCCTTCATGAAAGGCATGCCTCATGAGTCCCCATGCTTCTTCCAGGGAGACATGAGACTTATGTGTTTTTACCATAACAGAACCTCCACGGGATCTCCCTTCCGAAGGGTTTCTTCGTGTTCTTGCAGTACCACCAATCCAGCCATTCTCTGAAGGGCCGAAATGTATCCCGATCGGGATGGTTTTGGAAGTACCTCTCCAGAAGGAGTAAAGGTGCAGGGAATAAACTCCTCTATACCTGTTTTTCCTAACAAATCTTGAGCAAGGCGTGCCTTTACAACTGTGGAAGGAGGTTTCTGCAAGCCCAACATAGCTCCCAGCAGGGGAAGCGCTACCCCAAGCATGACCACCATGCAGGAAAAAGGATGTCCTGGAAGCCCTAGTGCAAGTTTTTTCTGGTCTTTGTTCCCTGCAATGAGCGTAGGTTTCCCCGGCTTTATATTGATGCCATGCACGAGAAGTCCCGGGGAGAAAAGGTTTTCTCGAAAAAGCTTTTCACAAAAATCTCGGGTACTTACAGAAGAACCTCCGCTTATAAAGACAACGTCGTTTTCCTCCAGAGCCCTGGAAAAACCTGCCTCCAGGCGAGGGTAATCATCGGGAAGGACCCCATAGTAGGAACACGTGCATCCCCACTCCTTTAAAAGGGCCTGGAGCATCCATCCATTCGCATCCCGTACGCAACCCCGGGGAAGTTCCCTGGTATCAACTGGGAGGATCTCATCTCCCGTGCTTATGATTCCTGCCCGTATGTGTGTCACTGCAATATGAGCATATCCGCCGGAAGCAAGAAGTCCCAAGTTTGTGAAGTTTATCTGTTCCCCTCGACAAAGAATAGGCTCTCCCCGGAGAATTTCCTCTCCCCTGGAGACAACATGATTTCCCGAAGGAGCACTTGAACGAAGTTCTATGATGTTTCCTATTCGCTGAACCTCTTCTTCCATAACCACTCCATCGAAACTCGGAGGTATTTCACCTCCTGTAAAGACGCGAACTGCTGTACCCGGAACACCTCCCTCATTAGGAGCCGCCACCCCCATGGGGACTTCACCTGTAACAGTAAGAAAAGCAGGAGAAGAGGGAGAGACCCCTTGAATGTCCGAACTCATCAGAGCATATCCATCTCTAAGGCTTCTTGAGAAAGGTGGGTAGTCCAGAGAGGAAGGTACGTCCTGAGAAACTCGTCTTCCGAAGGCTTGGGAAAGAGGAAGATCTTCGGATGCCATCTTCCAGGGAAAAGAGAGAGATTCGTTTACGAGAGAAAAAACGCTTTTTCTTGAAGAGAGTGATTTGAGAGGTTCTGACATGCGAGGGCTCTCCTTATTCAAAATAGTTAAAAATTTTGGGTTGGTATTTCACGGGAAAGCCACAAAGAGTACGGTTACTACATCTGAACCACCAGAGTGGGATATCCTTTTCGGCGGAGTTCTCTCTCAAGCCGTTCGGCATCCTCTCTGTTTTTCCCTCCGACGACACGAACCCTATAATACGTCTTGCCATTGACAACACCCGTGGTAACAAGAACATTTTTTTCGGTTTTCTGCAACTCCCTCATAAGGGTTACAGCTTGTTCCTGTTGTGTGAAAGCTCCCACCTGTACCCCCCAAGAGCCTCCTGCAACGGTAACTACAGGAGATGATACCGATGGAGTAGGTTTTTTGGGAGGCGGGATGTTCTCTTCTTGAGGTCTTTGAGGAGATGCGACGATGGGATCTTTCTTGCCCACGGGCACCGCAATTTGCATAGACTCGGGAGTTGCAAAAACAGACGGATTCTCCCCAAGCCTCTCCGATCCAGGAGCTTTGGTGGGGCTGTTCCCACTTGGAGAGACCCCCGTTGGTTTTTTCTGTGAGGTTACTTGTTGTTCTGGAGGAATAATCGATGTCTCACTACTTTTTCCGGGGAGAAAAAAAAGTTTTACCCCCACTATGAGCAACCCCAAGGCAACGATGCCCACGAGGGGAAGCATAAGCTGCCCAAAGGCAAAGAGGGGCCGTCTCATCTTATACCGTCGTGTTCTTCGGGTTCCCATAATCTCCTCCCACAATCTCTTTATTTTCCAGGGGAATCCGTCTGAAGAACAGGGATTCCCGGGCTTTTCTCGTTAACTAGTGCGGATTCCTCCTACAGGATGCTCCGGGTAGCCGTACCATGTTCGTGTCAATAGCTGTGTTTCGACTACAAAAATTTCCGAAGGGCCGAGGTTTTCTGTCCCGAAGGCATATGGCACGAAAGAGATACGCTGCCCTGTTCTCTGGGGAAGCAGATCCGACACTCCCCTCGGAAAAGATTACCTCGACCTCTTTTTTAGTTCCTCTGTTTCCGCCGAAGGATGGCAGGCTTGTCAATCTCTTCCATGGGAAGTCCATTAATAACAAAGAGATCCTCCCCATCTGTTATAGAACGCACCTCGCCCTCTTCAAGCTCCAGACGTTTTCCTCCATGCGTTCTATCCGCAACGCTACCTGTCTGCTTGAATCCGGAGGACTGATGGCTGAAACCCGTGGCGATTACGGTAATCATGATAGACTCTTCCATGGAAGGATCAAGCACATGACCCCAGATAATGCTTGCATCCTCATCTGCAGCTTCTGTGATGATCTGAGCAACTTGGTGTATTTCATGAATGCCTATATTTGGTCCGCCGGTAACGTTAAAAAGTACTCCCTTGGCACCTGTCATGGAAGATTCCATAAGGGGGCTATTGATAGATGCTCGTGCTGCGATATGGGCGCGATCTTCGCCAGAACCCTCCCCTATCCCCATAATAGCGGAGCCAGCATTACTCATAACTGTTTTCACATCTGCGAAATCGACATTTACCAGGCCCGGGCGTAGGATGAGATCCGTAACACCCTGTACAGCTTGGCGCAAAACGTCGTCAGCCAGAGCAAAGGTGTCTGAAAGAGGGGTTGTCTTATCGGCAAGCTGCAGTAGCTTATCATTGGGAACTACGATGAGAGCATCCACCTTATCACGAAGGCGATCAATGCCTTCGTTTGCTTGAGTAATACGCCGTTTCCCCTCAAATTTAAAAGGACGGGTCACAACTGCGACAACCAAGGCTCCCTGTTCTTTGGCAACCTCTGCAATGACAGGAGAAGCCCCTGTACCGGTACCACCACCCATGCCTGCGGTAATAAAAACCATATCTGCTCCGCTTAGGGAAGCCTTTATTTCATCGGCAGATTCTTTGGCCGCTTGGAAACCCACATCAGGGTTAGCCCCCGCTCCAAGTCCCTTTGTCATCTGAGCCCCAAGAACGATGCGGTTTTTTGTTTCCGAACGTTCAAGATGTGCGATGTCTGTATTGGCGGCAATAAACTCTACCCCCGAGACACCACTTCGAACGATATGGTTTAGCGCATTATTACCTCCTCCGCCTATACCGACCACTTTTATGACTTCTCGAAACTGCCTCGTGGGTTCTTCGATCTGGAACATTTCAGGCATAGCGAAACCTCCATCCCCCAAGTTTCTTTTTGGTTTTGAAAGACTATTTTTAATCTCACCTGTCTTGCTGTTAAACTCCGGGAAAGTTCTTACGGGCAAAAATCTTTAAAAGAGTTCCTTCATGATATCCCGTAACGTGTTTAACGCACTTCCCTGATTTGGAGACTTACGGGGTTTTTTCTTGGGATTCCCTGATTTCGGAAGAAGAATCTCCTGGTGTATCTCCTGATCCTGATCAATATACTTCATCGGGTTTTTTTCTTTTTCGATAACGTAACGAATAATGCCTGTCGCAGTCGCATATTCCAGCCCGTTTCTCCCAGGAGGAAGTTTTTGGTTGTCCGTGGGGAAAGCAAGACGGACAGGAAGATCTAAAGCATCTGCAAAAATATTTTCCACTCCCGGGGTATTCGCGACTCCCCCCGTAAGAGCAATTCCCGCAGGAAGCATGGGAATCCCTGACTTTTTAATTTCTTTTTTGATGTACTGTTCCGTAAGCTCTTCAAAACGGCATCCAACCACGTCAAGGACATCCTTAACGGTACAGACATACGTTTTACCCCGGGAGTCAAATTCAAGTTCATCCGCATAGGACGCGGGGTCCTCATCAAGAGAGACTTCCTTTTTAAGTGCCTCTGCTTTGCTGAGAGGAATCCGAAGAACACAGGCAAGATCATTCGTAATATGATCTCCTCCTATCGGAATCACGGAAAGATATTTTGGTTTACCATCGGTATAAAGGGCTATTCCAGTAGTCCCTCCCCCGACATCAATCATGAGGGATCCCGCATCGGTCTCTTCGGATGTTAGCACGCCCAAAGCGCTGGCAAGGGGTTTTATAACAAATCCATCAAGCTGAAGCCCTGCCTTTTTTATACACGTTGCAACATTCTGCACCGCCGCAGTAGGCATGATTACCGACTGAAGCTCGATTTCCAAACGAACTCCCGTCATCCCCAAAGGATCGTCTATTCCGGGCTGTCCGTCGATAGAATAGACGACCGGAATAGTATGGAGGATGCTCTGATTTGAGGCTACCGTCACCTGGGTTCTGGCTGCTTCGATAACCCGTTCGATATCTTCCCGGGTGGTTTGCCTCGGCACCCTTCCAAGAGCAATCATGCCTTTGGAGTGGATGCTCTGTACCTCCCCGCCTCCAAAGGCTACGGTGACCGCCTCTACAGGAAGTCCCACCATTTTTTCTGCGTCCGCCGCAGCCGCTCGGACAGATTCCACTGCCTGCTCAAGGTTTACGATAAGCCCTTTTCGTATCCCCCGGGATGGAGCTTGGCCAATTCCAATTATCTGAGCATTGGCGGACGTTTCATCCCGTTCCGCAACAACAACAACAACCTTACTTGTACCGATGTCCAGCCCAATAATTAGATTTGGCAGACTGTTCAACATACCTCTCTCCCTTCGCAAGGCAGGGTTAGTACAACTTCTGTACGATAATTTTATCTGGATAGATTGCGTCAAGACGTACCTTTTTTGATGATCCCAGCTCTTTTAAGAGAGCTTGCACGGCTTGGTCAATCCGTTCCCAAAGTTCTGGCTTTTCTCCATCCAGCACAATAATGGTTTCTTCAAAATCTAGCAGTACCTGAATACGAGTTCCTTTCTTCTGCATGGTGAAAGCAGGAATATTTCGGAAGAAACTTCCTTTCGAAAGAGCTTGTATATACTTTTCTATAGTGTCTAAAGGGGCCAGAACACTGTAAACTCGCTGCTTTTCATCAGAAGAAGAGCGAGAGAGCGCAATGGGGGGATTGAGCCCTTCTCCCCAGATAACCCGGGAAACGCTATGATGTGGGGAGACCCCGTCACTTTGAGAAAATTCCCAAGCCCGTCCGCTTCGGGAAACGTTCCAAAGAACATCGTTCCAATAAATTTGCACAAAAACCGTAAGAGGTTCGACGCGGACCGAATAAGAGCGCCAGGGAATATAACGATACGAAACATCTACAGGATACTGTCTCTCTACGTCTTTTGTAACCTCCATAAAGGCAAAAAACGCGGTTGCGAAAAAGCGAATATTTGTCTTTTTCAAGAAAATATCCGTTATCCCGAGATGCGGAGAAGATCCTTCCACGAAAAGGTGCTGCAATCGGAGAAGCTGGCAGTGTTCTTCCACACCCCAGAAAAAACCTCCAAAGAAGCTGCAGAGATAAAAAATCCTAATAAAAAAGGATTTCCGAACTCTCAAAGCCCACAAAACGCACCTCAGGATAAAGAATCGTGCCAGTATGTTCCGCTACCATTTTTCTACAAAGAAAAATGAGATCGAGAATATCCTGACCGGATGCCTCGTTGTAATTTTCAATGAAATTTGCATGTTTTACAGAAACCCGTGCTCCTCCAATTTTTTTTCCTTTGCAGCCACTTAATTCCAAGAGCTTGCCCGCATATCCTCCGCAAGGATTTTTAAAGACAGACCCCGCAGTTTTTCGAAGAACAGGCTGTGCTTTTCTTTTTTCTGCGAAGAAAGAGATGTTTTTCTCGAGGGTATCGGAGGATTTCTGACAAAGCCCCAGAGCACATCCGAGTATCATACACTGTTTTCGAGAAAGCGAGGAAAAACGGTATCCCCAGACGATATCACTCGCTGGTATGCGTTGCAACACAGCATTCGGAAGAAGGACATCCACGTAACGTACAACATTGCCAATGGCCTCCCCCTGAGCCCCCGCGTTCCCTACAAGGGCCCCTCCGATACTTCCGGGAATACCCACACTGAACTCAAGTCCTCCGAGAAAATGCTCACGGCAAAAACGTAAAAGTCTCCCCAGAGAAACCCCTGAATCCACATAAACCATGATTTCTTCCGGCTCCCTAGAAGAAATTTCGGGGAGAATAAAAACTCTATCAAGCTTCTCGGTAAAAATGACACACCCCGAAAAACCCTTGTCCGAGATAAGGACATTGCTCCCTCCCCCAAGAACAGCATAGGGAAAGCCCTCAAGAAGATCCAATTCCTGAGCGAGAGAAACTACCTGCTCGTGTCTCTCGGGAAAACAGGCTAAAACAGCCTTTCCTCCTACCCCCCACGTATTCTTCCCTCTCAGAGGATAATCCTGAAAGAGAATGTGCGGGAAATCCCTAAAGAGTTTTTGCAAGGACCCGGGGAGGCACATGCTCATCTACTCTTTTTTCCTCCAGGGCCTTATGGAGAATTGGACCGAGGAGATTGACATCCCCCGCTCCGAGGGTGAGAATAACTTCATTTCCGTCTCCGAGGGCCTCCAGAATTCTTTTTTTAGCATTGCCCATATCATCACAATAGGTGCATGGATATCCCTGCTCAAGCATGGATTTTTCAATATCCCTGGAAGAGGCATTCCATATATTGGACTCGTCTGCCGAATAAATGGGCAATAGGAAAATACGATCTCCCTTTGTCAGGGCCTGGGCGAACTCGGGATACATGGCGGCGGTTCTGGAGTAGCGATGCGGTTGAAACGCGACATTGATCATAAAACCAGGAAATATGTTGCGCAAAGCATCAAGCGTGGCCGCAATTTCCCTAGGGTGATGTCCGTAATCATCGTAAATAATGACGTTTCCACGAGAACCAACCTTTTGCAGTCGCCTCTTTGCACCCCTGAAGTCATGAAGGGCTTGGGATACTATAGAAAAAGGTATTCCGAGAGAGAGAGCCACAGAACATGCGGCTAAAGCATTCAGGACATTGTGGTTTCCGGAAAGCTGAAGATGAATCTTTCCGAGAGTATGACCATCGGAGCTTACAGAAAAAGAAACTCCCCCTCCAGGGACATGACAAACTTCGGAAGCGCGCCAATTACAATCTTCTTCCCACCCATATGTAACAAGATTTCTCTCTTCAGGAACACCATAACGCATAAGAAAATCCTGCATGCCCTTGTCAGCGGTACAGAGCACAAGAGTACTTCCCTTTTTTGTGTTTGCAAGAAAGCGATGAAAGCCCTCCCGAACAGAATTAATGTCGGGGTAGTGATCTACATGATCCCAGTCAATGTTGGTGATTATTGCGATGGAGCACTCAAAAAGTTCGAAGGATCCGTCACTCTCATCAAGCTCCGCTACCATGTAGTCACTCTGTCCCAATTTTGCATTGCCTCCGATATCACAAAGCTCCCCTCCTATGGCCACCGAAGGAGACACTCCCGCAGATTCAAGAACAAAGGCAGTCATCGAGGATGTGGTCGTTTTTCCGTGCGCTCCTGCCACACCTATGCCGAAATTCCCGTTAAAAAGCATGCTCAAAATTTCCGCCCGCTTCGCCATGGGGATCCCGGCTTTTTCGGCATAGAGAAGTTCTGGATTATTTGGAGAGATAGCACTGCTGTACACGAGGAGATCGATATCTTTTCCTTTAAGATGCTCCACATCATGTCCTATGGAAATGGGAACTCCCTGGTGAAGCATTTTATCGAGATAGGAAGAACAACACATGTCGCATCCGCTTACCACATGTCCCTTTTCGATAAGCAGTTGGGCGAGAGCGCTCATCCCTGCTCCTCCAATACCCATAAGATGGATTTTACATGCTTTTTTTGTGGAAAATCCTCTATCGCTCACTCGGGGCATCTCCCTTCGTATACGTTGCCGTCATAACCTCAAAAATTTTTTGGCTTACCGCATCGCCATTGTGAGAACAAGAAAAAATGCGGTTTTCGGTCCGGAACTTGTTTTTTCTTCTTGCTATGGCAAGAGTTTCGTCAAATCGCTCTTCCAGGATTTCAAGGGACTGTTCTTCGTTCCAAAAGCTTCCACCACCGAAGTCCTTGAAGGCTTGAGCATTTTTTTCCTGGTGTTTATCCGCAGACTTGGAAAAAGGGATGACGAGTCCCGGTATATTATATGCAAGCAGCTCCGCAAGAGTAGAACCCCCTCCTCTCGCAATAGCCACAAACGCAAGAGAATAGAGAGGAGACATATCCCATTGCGGTTTGAGAAAGGTGACATTTTTTCTCTTTTTTTCTTCCGAAGAGAGATCTTCCTCTGAGAGGATCAGGAAGTGGAACATGGCGTACTTCGTGTTGTATGAGAGATCTAAAGCCAGTTCTACCAGAAGTTTGCTCCCCAAAGAGCCTCCTAAAACAAGAACAACCTTCCCCAAAGGAAGAGCGCTACCGGGTACTAGTTTATTCCATGCGTCCAAAACATGCAAATGCTGTAATTTCCTAACAGGAATACCCGAAAAAATGAATTTTTCTTTTTTTATGTAACAGCACTCCCGCCACCCCGTACAAACGGGGATCCCCAGATGAGATGCCAAACGAGTAGCCTTTCCCGCAAGAGCATTTTGTTCGTGAATCACCGTGGGGATACGGAGTATTTTTGCCACCACGATAAAAGGGACAGAGAGATACCCCCCGAATAAAAAAAGAGCTTTTGGAGGAGTTCGCAAAAAAGAGAGTGCCAAACGAAGTGTAACATACCACATGCCAAAAAAACGAAAAAAAGCAGAAAGCCCGCGAATTCCTGCAGGAGATCCAGAGAGAGGAAGAAAGCAGGGCTCTTCGCCGTGAAACTCAAAAATCACTCTTTCCAGTTTTCGGTTTCCCGTGAAATACTTTATCGGCAAAATGCCATGATTTTTCTGTAGCCATGCTCCAAATACCAGGGCAGGGATAATGTGACCCCCAGTACCTCCCGCAACAAGAGCCCAGTATGTATCCTTATTTTTCATAAAACCATAGCTCCCCGTGGATGAGCTTCTTCTCGTGACATCCTGTGAGAAATATTAAGTAACAAACCAACTTTTATCCAAGATGTCATCATGGAGCTTCCTCCGTAACTTAAAAAGGGGCAAGGCATGCCCGTGAACGGCAGGAGGTTAAGGACTCCGCCAAAATTGATAACTATGGGGAGAAGGAGGCTTAAGCTTATCCCCCAAAAAAGAGTTTTCTCCAAAACGGTACGGCACCGCGAAAAAAGATGCTGTAGGAAGATCAAAAGCCCTATGTATAGTAGCATAACTGTCCCGGTTCCCATGAATCCATATTCCTCTGCCACACTTGAAAGGATATAGTCCGTGTGGGTTGCCGGAAGATAGTTTAGTTTTTGCATTCCTCGGCCAATGCCAACCCCCGAAACTCCTCCGTTTGCAAAGGCGATAAGACCCTGAATTGTCTGGAATCCAAGATCGAGAGGATCTTCCCATGGATCAAGAAAAGCCATAACCCTTCGAAGTCTGTAAGGGCGAAACAGAACAAGAGGCAGTAACACAAGGAACGCTACAAAGGATGAGACAAGAGGAAAAAACCAACCCTGAGAATGAATTACCATCCCCATAACAATACCAAAGAAGAGAATGGACATCCCCAAATCTGGCTGCAAAAATACGGGCAAAACACTTATCAAAAAAATCAGAATCGCCACACCAAAATGCCGCGCCGGGCTTTTTCCGGGCAAGGAAAGCTTCTTTGCCACGTGAATCACCATAAAGATCGACAGAAGCTCCGAAGGCTGTACGGAAAGAGGCCCGAGGCGTATCCATCGGGCAGCTCCTCCGGCGGTTTTCCCGAGCCCCGGAAGAAAAGGAAGAAGAACGATGCAAAGAGCAAGAAGCCAGAGAAACCCACTGTGCCGTACGCAAAAGTCAAGAGGGAAAACGTAGGATACTGTCATTCCCGTAAGACCCAGGAAAAGCCACAGGATCTGTTTTATGCCTATGGCATACGGATGCCCTGTAAGAGAAATTGCTTCTTCACTCGTAGTAGAGACGATGACAATAACGCTGAAAAGGGAGATGAAAAGAGGTATCAGCCATAAAAGGGGCGCTTTTTTCTGGCTCTTCATGGCGAGAGTCTGTGTTTTTTCGCTTTGGAGTCGTAGAATGTCCTCTGTGCAAGCTTTCGAAAGTGCTCTCCCCGTTCAGTATAGCTTGTATACGCGTCCCAGCTCGTACATGCTGGGGAAAGGAGGATTGTATCATTTTCCCGAGAAAGATCCAGGGCACGTAGGAAAGCCTCCTCAAGGCTACGGACAACCGTAAGGTTCGTGTACTTTTGCCGTAACGTTTTTTCAAGAGAGGCTGCTTCATCTCCAAAAAGAATAGCCTCCCGGGCGTTTCGAGAGACGGCTTCTGCAAGTTCTCCGTAATGTTCACCCTTCCCCTTTCCTCCGAGGAGAACAATGATCTCCCCCTCAAGCGACTCCAGGGCGGTGACTGCGGCAGCGACATTGGTTCCCTTAGAGTCGTTTACAAAGGTCACACCATGAACGGTTCCCAGGTTTTCGCACCGATGTGGAAGGGAGACAAAGCTCCCCAGTTCTTTTTGTAATGCCGAGGACTCCAAACCTTTTTTCCATAAAAATCCAAGAGAGACCGCAAAAGCTGCATTCTCCACGTTATGTTTTCCCAAAAGAGAAAGATCCTTTCGCGGATCGAAAAGAAAGATCTCCTTTCCCCCTTTTCGGAGAAACACCTCTTCGGAAGATGCGAAGATTCCCTGATTTTGGTCAGAATATTTTTCGCCTCCCTCTCTCCAGAAAAAAGGAAACCTTTCGATATGTGGCGGGAAACAATTTTCCGGAATATGCGAAGCATCCTGAAAGCGGTAAATAAAGGGGGAGGAGGGAATAACTGGATTCAGGAGTCGTGTTATATTTTTCTTTGCTTCAACATAAGCATCATATCCCCCGTGCCAATCCAGATGATCTGGCACGATATTGGTGACAGCGGCTCCAGCAAGACAGGGTCTCTGTGCCCAATAAAGCTGAAAACTGCTCAGCTCTGCCACAATACAAACATACTCCTTGAAAGCCATCTCTGCCAAGGGAATACCGATGTTACCTCCTGGTGAGACTACATCCTCTCCGAGAACTCTTTGAAGAAGATGTGCAAGAAGCGCTACAGTCGTGCTCTTTCCGTTGCTTCCGGTGACACCAAGGATGTCACCCTTTATATAGGGAGCGACAAAATCAAGCTCCCCCACAAGAAGCCGACTGTTTTTCTGCGCCATATGCACAATTTCCGAGGTTGGGGGAATTCCGGAACTCAAAACAATCGCGTCTCCCTCCAAAGCCTTAGGAGAGTGGCTTTCTTCCCAGGATATGCCACGAGAAGAAAAGAGAGCTTGCGTCTCTACTTTTATAGGAGATTTCTCCGTTACGAAAACCGAAAAACCCAAATCTCTTCCAAGAAGAGCAAGGGCCCGACCGCTTTTCCCCGCTCCTACCACAGTAATGGAGGAACAGTTTGGGGGCAGTATGTCTGTACGAAGCGTTGTCATGTGCGCATCTTCCCTCCCGGGGGATATCTGTCTTACATTTCGGGGACAGTAGATCTAGGACACAAACGTTTTCCAAAGCATAAAAAAAGACATCATACAAAGCAAATGAACTGTAAGAAAACGGATAACAATGTGCGTCTCTCGCACTCCCTGCAGCTCAAAGTGGTGATGCAGGGGGCTCATGGCAAAAATCTTTCGATGAAATCCGTGAATTGCTATGAGCTGGAGGATAACGGAAAAAATTTCAACGGCAAAGATGCTTGAGAGCGGTAGCAGTATCCAGGGATTTTCAAAGAAAACGGAAGCTACAAAGAGAAGGCCCCCTAGAAAATGAGAACCCACATCACCCATAAAAATTGAAGCGGGATAGCAATTGTGCCACAGAAATCCCAGGGTTATAGCAATTCCCGTAGCCGCAAGAAAAAGAGACGTCTCCCCTGCTGTGAGCAGTGCGACTATTCCGAGCACAACAAACGATCCTAGAGAGCAAAGGGAGGCAAGCCCGTCAAGTCCGTCAGTTATGTTTACCGCATTGACGATCCCCACGCCAAGGAAGAGGGTTGTGGCCACATCCAGGACGGGAGAGAAAGGGATGAAGATGTAAGGCCGATTTTGGTAGACGAAAAAAATCCACAGGCTGCATAGGAAAATTTGAGCAAAAAATTTCTGAAAACTGCCAAATCCCTCACTCGACTTGGCCGCGTGTTTGAGCCAGTCATCAATAAAGCCAATACATCCCATACCAAGGGGGAAAAAAAGAATTGCCACGAGATCCCCTGTTGTATGGCGAAAAAACAATAAAGCCCCCACCGAAAGAAGAACGAGAAAAACCACCCCACCCATAGTAGGAATATTCTTCTTTTCCTTGAGGTGTCTCGGAGGTCCGTAAGCCTTGATGTGTTGCGAAACACTTCTCTTCTGAAGCATCCATATCCACACGTGTTGAAGAAGAATTCCCCCAAGCACCATAAAAAAAACATACCTCACACTATCAATAATGGTCATGAGAGACAGAACTCCTCCACAAGGGATTCTAATCCGTAGGAGCGGGATCCTTTGATAAAGAGGGCATCTCCCTCTTCAAGGTGCATGGATCGAAGCTCGAGAGATATCTCCTCCAAAGAGTCAGCCATGTGAACGTGGTCCATAAGATTTTTCTCTTTCATTTGTCGCTGTAATTCTGAAAAATTCCACTCCTCTCCAAGAAGCAAGGTTCTTTGAAACGCCGGGAGAAGCGATAGAATACGGAGATGTGCTTCCTCGGAAATAGCCCCTAACTCCCTCATTCCTCCAAGAACAAGAATTTTCCTTCCAGGAAATGAGATCTCTTGAAAGTTGCGAAGGGAACTCTCCATCGATTTTGGGTTCGCATTATAGGATTCATCAAAAAGAAGAACGTTTTGAGGTGTCATCTTCAGATTTCCCCTTCCCGGAGGAACTTGGAAAGAGGCGAAGAGGGAGTCGATATCCTTGGGGAGGGAAATTCCCATAATTTTGGCAACCCCAAGGGCATATGCACAGGCATATACGTGATGATCACAGTAGAAGGGGGCCTTGAAATCCATGACTTCTCCAAAAAGAGACATTTTTGAATGGAGAAGAAAGGGGGTATCTCTTTTGGGGCTTCTATAAATTTTGGCCTCCTTGATTCCGATTCCCCCGAGGGAGGTAACGCTTCGCCCTACAGGGATAGGCTTAAAGGAAAAACTTTTCGAAGAAGTGAAAAATGAAGCCAAAGGAGCCGTATCGGCATTAAAGAAAAGGGTCTCCATCAGTGGTGATTCTGCCAGCTCAAGTTTTGCCTTGAGTACTCCCTGAAGAGAAGAAAAACCCTGGGTATGGGCTAAGGCAACATCAGTAATAACGCCAATTTCTGGCTTGTAACGGAGAGCAAGCTCTCGAATTTCGCCAAAAGAGTTAGCTCCAAATTCAAGTAGCAGAAGACGAGTATCCTCCGGGGCAGAGAGGAGAGAGAGGTCTATGCCGATAGATGTATTAAAACTTTCCTTCGTACAGTAGGAAGGATACCAATTAGAAAGGATGGTTTGAACCAAGTTCTTAGTAGTTGTTTTTCCCACGCTTCCTGTAACCGCAAAGGTTTTTTCTAAAGGGAGACGAGCATGGAGATACTTTGCAAGGGTAGAAAGAGCCTCTTCAACGTTATTTACGAGAAAGATCCTGCACCCCTCCGGGAGCTGTTCCGGAAGAATTGATCTTTTGGCCTTTTCCATAAAAACGGCAGAGGCCCCTCTCTCAAAAGCGCTTTGAATAAAATCATGCCCGTCACTATTTTTACCTGGAAGCGCAAAAAAAGCGTCCCCTGGACGGACCTTCCTGCTGTCTGACCAGTACGCTTGAGGTGCGGCATAAACATTACCCTGAAAAAGGATCTCCGCCTTGAGGAGGCTTGCAACAAGTGTATACTCCTGTAAAAAGGCGGGGGACGATGATTGCTTACATGTCATTGGTATGACACTCCCCTTTGAAGAGCCCATTCTTCGAAGACCCCTTTATCGGAAAAGGAATGGCGAACTCCGCAAATTTCGAGATAGGTCTCCGGTCCTTTTCCTGCGATGACGAGTATATCTTCTCTCTCTCCAGAGTCAAGGAGATGATGAATGGCCTCTTTTCGATCCAGGATGATACAGCATGGGATCTCTCTGTTTTCCTGCAAAACACCCTGATAGTTTTCCTCTGCGATCCCTTGAGGATCTTCGTATCGTGGATTATCCATAGTGATGATAATATCATCCGCATACTGTGCAGCGGCAATTCCCATGAGCGGACGATTTCCGGGGAAACGATTACCCCCGGAACCGAAAAGAACCCGCAACTTCCCGGTACAGCAAGGCTTGAGGGAGGCAAGAACTTTTGCAAGGGCATCTGGAGTATGTGCGTAATCGATAATACATGTTGATCCCTTTTCAGTACGGTAGCTCTCCATGCGTCCTGGAATTTTAGGAATATCTCTGACACCCTGCAGGATCTGTTCCCAAGATATGCCATAAAGATCTGCAAGCGTCATAGCTCCAAGGGTGTTGTAGAGATTGAATTTCCCCACTAAGGGGAGATGTATACGTGCACGTCTCCCCCCGGGACCTTCAAGCTCTATCTCCGTGCCGTCCGAACGAAAAGAAGAGGATAGAAGCTGAATCCGATGATTTCCCTTTTCCATGTGCAATCCATAGGTAGAACAAGCGTGTGAGAATTGAGCCTGGAGCCGTACACCATAAGGGTCGTCCTCGTTAAGAGCACCTTTCCATCCTGCTTTGGTATATTCTTCAAAAATCTTTTTTTTCGCCTGAAAATAGGCCTCCATATCTCCGTGGTAATCAAGATGTTCTGGAGTTAGATTAGAGAAAATAAGCCCATCAAAACGGCACCCTTCAATGCGCCCCTCCATAACCGCATGTGAAGAGATCTCCATAACGCAATCAGAGCAGCCGTGTTTCCGCATTTTTGCAAAAAACCTCTGCAGATCCGGAGCTTCCGGGGTTGTTCGTCCTGCTTCTTCGGCCTGAACCCCATCCGAATATTCTATGGTTCCTAAAAGGCCACTTTTCCCCCCACCCGCCTGAATAATAGCCCGCATGATAAAGGCCGTAGAGGATTTTCCGTTGGTTCCTGTAATGCCAGTAAGCCGGAGTTCTTTAGAGGGAAAGCCGTACAGCATCTCGGAGATCTTCCCCAGATATTTTCGAAGATCTGGTATCTGCACCTGAGGAGCATCAATGGGAAGCTCTTTTTCACACAGAAAAGCAACAGCCCCTTTAGAAAGTGCTTCTAAAGCGTAATCGTGACCGTCCCGTTCCCTTCCGCAAAGGCAGCAGAAAAGGCTTTGAGGATATATTTTCGAGGAATGGCATGTGATATCCGAGATTTGAGGACTTTCAGCATTCTCCCCCACCCTTGCCACAGGAATTTTCTCTTCTTTGAGCATGGATACCAGCTCTTGAAAACGCATGGGAAACCACCCTTTCTCCTGTTATATTAACGATGTGCTCGACTCTGTCCGAATTCCGGTTCAAAGGCAGAGATTTTTTCCACAATTTTTCGGAATACCGGAGCCGCAACCTTTCCCCCTTGGTCATTTCCCGATTGAGGCTCTCCTATGATCACAAGAAGGGAAAGTACGGGGTTTTCCGCAGGCCAGAACCCCACAAAGGAAGCCACATAGCTATCCTCCGCATAGGATCCTTTGTGGGCTATCTGAGCAGTTCCCGTTTTCCCCGCTACGGAAATTCCCGCTATTGCAGCAGCTTTCCCAGAGCCCTGCTCCACCACGCGCGACATTGCTTCCCGTAGGCGCTGGGCTGTAATTTCTGTGAGAACATGATTACGTATGTGGTTTGATCCCTGATATTGGAAGCGTTCATGTTCGTTTTGTATGGATTCAACCAAATAAGGCTGGTAGAGTTTTCCTCCGTTAGCTATAGCTGCAGTTGCCGCAAGAAGCTGTAAGGGTGTCACCGCTATTCCCTGACCTATGGCAATATTTGCAGGAACCACACCAAGCCACTGTTCCGGTTTATGAAGAATCCCCTTTTCTTCCCCGGGAAACTGAATTCCTGTTTGAGAGCCAAAACCCCAGAATCGCAGGTAGTCATATCCATCCTGAGGCTTGATCCGTCCTCCTATGAGGGCCATTCCCACATTGGAAGACTTTGCGATGATATCTCTGGGAGAGATTTTCCCATGCCCTCGTCCATAAATTTCCGAGATCCAGCCATCCGCCACACGAATCTTTCCGGGACAGAAAAATTCCTCTTCCCACCCCACGAGGCCAAGTTCGAGAGCTATTCCAAGAATCACAGGCTTTAGCGTCGATCCAGGCTCATAGATTCGCCCGATAGCGTTATTGCGTAAGGCCTCTGTATTTGCCAGAGTCTCCCGATGGTTTGCGTCAAAAACAGGCCAGCTTGCCATACCCCTGATTGCACCAGAGGTAACATCAATGCAAAGAACGGCTCCCCATTGAGCTCGTTCTCTCTTCATCGCCTCCTGAAGCTCCTCGGTAAGAACGTGCTGGATTCGGGAGTCTATAGTAAGCTGCACTCTGCCGGGTTCTCGAAGAGTCTGAGCCGCCTCAGGAGAGAGAATGCTTGCCATCTTACCTCCGGCAGTTTTTGCGATGAGGTGGTTCCCTGGAGGGGAGTAGAGCACACTATTATAGACAAGCTCAATTCCCGCAAGCCCTTTTTCATCAATGTCGCAATAGCCAAGAATATGCGCAGCATCTTCCCCCTGAGGATAAACTCGTTTCCCCTCCTCTATTTCGTAAAGCCCTGGAAGATTCAGGGAGCGGATCGTTGTTACTAAATCTCCTGTAAGTTTTCGGGCAACCCAGACAAAACGCCCTTCGTTGTGTTGCGAGAGCCTTTGTATTGTTTTTTCATTAAAAAATCCCCGCAACTTTACTGCATTCTCTGGCTTCCACTCCAGAGGATCAATAAAAAAACTAACGCTTGGTATGGAGATAGCGAGGGGAACATTCCGACAATCAGAGATGATGCCACGTTTTGATGAAAGTTTTATGTAGGTCCAGTACTGTTTCGAGGCCCGGGCTATGGCACGCTCGTCCGGGAAGATATGCAGAGAGGCAATGCGGAAAAAAAGAAGAATAAAAGCGATATACAGGAGACACCACAAGAATGTACTGCGGCGCCGATATTGTCTCTCAAGCCTTTCGGGGGACATGGAGGCAGAGTGTTCTAGGGATACCGTTCATCCTGCGCAGAAGCCAGGGGGACAAAAAACCCCAAAAAAGCTTTTTCTGCGAGTTCGAACGGAGTAGGGTCTTCGGGAGAGGAGAAGACCGAACTTCCCTGGGCAAGCAAAATCCCGGTAGAAGCATCTTTGAATGCTGGCAGGTGCAGCATGGCTGTTTTATGAAAGGATATACTCATTTTCTGGACTCTCCTGCTTGTTTCGAGAACAACTTCGGGCTTTGTGGCAACCGCAAAAGCATACATGGATTGGGCGTAGTCGTTTTGAAGAGCTGTCAAAGCTGCGTCTATACGGGAAAGCCTTTTTTCGAGGGTCCCAACATAAATACGCATTGCCCCGAGAGAGAGAAAGAGAAAGCCCAAAAGCAATGCCATTCCAAAGAATACCTTCAGAAAAGATACGGTGTACTGTTTTTTTACCTTTTCTTCAACGATGATCTCGGGTTTCGTCATTTTCGTCTCTCCCCTTCCATTTCAAAAAAACGGAATACCCGAAGTTTGGCACTTCGGGACTTGTAGTTTTCCTCAACCTCTTGCGAAGTAGGCTGCAGAGGTTTTTTGAAAAGAGGTACGCCCTTCTTGGACTGCCGCCACTCCCGCATGGTGTGCTTTACCATACGATCCTCCAGAGAGTGATAGCTAACAACGAAGAGGGAACCCCCCGGAGAAAGAATCTCAGGCGCAGCATGCAACGCTGCTTTAAGTGCTCCCAGTTCATCATTCACAAAAATCCGCACCGCCTGGAATATCTTTCTTCCAGGGTGTCTTCCAAGCTTGCGCATGAAGGAAGGAGATAATCCTTTTCGCAGAGCCTCTATAACATCTCCTGTGGTTTCAAGCGGACCATCTTTTTCTCGTGCCGCCACAAGAATTTTCGCAAATTTATAGGCATGACGCTCTTCTCCGTACTCTGAAAAAATGCGGCTCAGATCCGCGGGAGCATATTCGTTAAAAACATGAAATGCGGTTGTTTCTTCAGAGGCGGAGCGATCCATACGCATATCAAGAGGCCCATCGTGCTGATAGGAGAAACCTCGTTCGGGAGTCGTAAGCTGAAGGTTGGAGACTCCCAGGTCGAAGAAAATAGCATCCGAAGGCACAAAACCCTCTCTTCGAGAAATATCAAGGATATCCTTAAAATTCCCCTGTACAGGAACGAAGCGTTCTTTGTGCATTTCAAGGCGTTTTTCAGCGAAAGCAAGGGCCTCTTCATCCTGATCAATGCCGAGGATCTGCATGGAATCCGCATATTCTAAAAGAGCGTGGCTATAGCCACCCAAACCGAGAGTGGCATCTATTGCTCGGTAGAGAGGAAGTTGAAACTCCTCAAGTATGGAGAGAATCTCTTGAACGAGAACCGGCACATGCTCCACTATAAAAGTCCCTTTACGCTCTCTTCAATTTCTGAAAAATTCATAAAAACCTCTTTCTCATACGTGGACCACCTGTGCTTATCCCAGATCTCCACATGATTACTCTGGCCAATGACGCAGACCTCCTGGCCTATTTGAGTTTTTTCACGAAGGTGTGTCGGAATAAGGACCCTACCCGTAGCATCAAAGGATATCTCTGCTGCGGTAGCCAAAAAAACCCGGGAAAAATTCTCAAATTTTTTCTTGTCGTACATGGCACTCTTTAAGGAGAGAAAGAGTCTTTCCCATTGCTCCAGGGAGTATATGGCAATGCAGGGGGCGAAACCCAGGGAGGCCACGGCCTCTTCTCCAAAGGCTTCACGAAACTTTGACGGAAAAACGAGCCTCCCCTTTGAATCCAGTTTATGCTCATAAGTCCCCAAAAGCATACAAAACCCTCCCACTATATGCCACCTCACCCCACTTTACTCTACTCTAGCATGAGAAGCATGATATGTGTAGGCCTAAAGAATTATTCTTTCCATTTTTTTGACGTCACAAAAGAGTACCATCACTACGGCTCTCCATAAACGAAAACACTTTAGCTATGCAGAGCTTGAAAATGAGAGCGTTCTCTGCTATACTTGATTAAAATGAGAATCGAGGAGTTTACATTGCCATGGGGGTGTTATGATGTCTGAAAAATGGAAAGATCGTTTGACGGATCAGCTTTGCCAGGCCTTCCTCTCCCTAGAGAACCTGGAGGAGGCATATTCGCTCCTGGAGGATATCGCCACTATCGGAGAGATCAGGGCCCTTGCCCAGCGCCTTGAGGTGGCTCGTCTTTTGAGCGAAGGATATACATATCCTCAGATCGCCCAACAGACCGGAGCAAGTACCGCTACCATAAGCAGAGTGAAAAAGTTTCTTGAGTATGGCGCAGATGGATATAAGCTCGTTCTGGATCGCATCAACAAGTAGTCTTTGAGAGGCTTCTTCAAAGCCCCGTCAAGGCACAAGGGTCTTGCCCTCTTCTGTAGAACTAAATCAAGAAGAGAGTAAGACCCTTGATTTTTCGTGTGGCTACCGCCAGATCAGGGGAGAACAGATGGGCATATGCCCGAAAGAGGACACAGAGAACATTTTGGTTTTCGAGAAAGGCAGACGCTTCTTCCATGAGCAATAAAATTAAGATGCACCTCTAAAAAACGGTTCTCTGGAAGAAAGGAGCGAAAGATATCTTCGATATTCCTTGTGCTATCTGCTTTTCTCGCTATCCCAAGCCGTGTCGCTACTCGTGTAACATGAGTATCTACGGGGAAGGCAGGGCAATGGAATTGAAAAAGAAGAACACATGCCGCCGTTTTTGGCCCCACCCCGGACATCTTTTCGAGAAAGTCTCGAATCTCCTGACAAGGACAGTTTTTAAGGGTGTCCAGAGAATATTCTCCAAGATGATCCTTTATTGCCGCAAGGGCCTGAAGAATATAACGAGATTTCACCCTCCCAAGCCCTGCTACGGCAATGCTTTTCTGTAGCTCCTCTTCGCTTGCTGATGCGACATCTTTCCATAGGGGATAGTGCTCCCGGAGCTTGAGGTACGCCTTATCCCGGTTTTTATCGTTGGTGTTCTGGGAGAGGATCGTCTGCACAAGCCCCTCAAGAGGATCTTCGAGAAAGAGGATCTGCTGCTTCCCCATACCCCAAAGCCCCTCTAGAATGTCACAGATTCTCGTGAACCTCTCTCCGGAGAGAGGTTCACGAGAATCTGAAGGGTTACTCTGATTCTCCCCCATTTTCTTCCTCTAGAGCTTCATCATTCCCTTGATTTTCCTGGGCTCCATACTTTTTGCGCAAATATGCGCCACGTTCCATCCAGCCCTCAAGGCGTCGCCGCACCTTACCATGAACAGAATTTTCCGGATATACTCCAGACTCCTCTATTGCTCCTGCAGACTGCCCCGTAAGGATCTCTATCCCCTCATCTATGGTTCTTACGGCCCACACATGGAAGAGTCCCTCTTTGACCGCATCAAGAACTCTATGATTAAGCATAAGGTTTACCACATTCTGAGCAGGGATTAAAACACCTTGATTTCCTGTAAGGCCTCGGTGCTGGCATACATTGAAAAATCCTTCGATTTTTTCATTGACCCCGCCAATGGGTTGGATCATTCCAAACTGATCCACTGATCCGGTTACGGCAATTTCCTGACGGATCGGCACTTCCGCAAGAGCAGAAAGAAGGCAGTAAAGCTCTGTAGAGGAGGCGCTGTCCCCTTCTATACCATCATAGGATTGCTCGAAAGCGAGCCGTGCGGAGAGGGCTAGGGGCATATCCTGAGCATATTTCCGGCCAAGGTAGCTGCTGAGAGTGAGAAGTCCCTTGTTATGGATAGGTCCTGTGAGCTTGACTTCTCGCTCAATGTTAACGATGCCGCTTTGCCCCATGAAGACGTTAGCGGTAATGCGAGTAGGATGTCCAAAGGCATGATCCCCAATATTTACTACCGCGAGCCCGTTGATCTGCCCAACCTTAGCGCCTTCGGTTTCTACAAGAATGATTTTTTCATGGTATGCTCGTAGAATGTGCTCTTCAATAAGGTTGGAGCGAAAATACTTCTTTTCGATGGCTTTTCTCACATGCTGCCTGGAAACATCGGCATCTTCCTCCAGGGAAGCCCAAGCAGAGGATTCAATAATGACTTCTCCTATTTTATTGAATTGCGTTGTCATTCGTTCTTTATGATCTGCAATACGACAGGCCCAATCAACAAGCTCCCCTACCGCATCTTTTCTGAAGGGGAGAAGGTGTTCCTTTTGTACAAATCCCGCCACAAACTGGGCAAACTCTTTCTCTGTCTCTACCTTTCGGGGCATGTCCACATCGAAATCTGCCTTAATTTTAAAAAGTTTTTTAAATTCGGGGTCATAGAATGTGAGGAGGTGATAAATCCATCGGGACCCTACAATAACAACCTTGATGTCGATTTGAATGGGCTCCGGACGCAAAGAGGCCACAGGCACAAAACCGAGCTGCTCCCCAAGATTTTCAATGTCAAGATTTCCTGTTTTGAGTACCCGTTTAAGGGCCTCCCAGGTCATAAACTGGCGAAAAAGATCATCCGCCTGGATGACAAGATATCCTCCATTTGCCTTGTGCACTGCTCCGGCAATAATTCTTGTAAAATCAGTATAGAGATGCCCCTGCCTACTTTCGTATTCTATTTTTCCCACCGTATTGTAGTATGTCGGGTTTGTTTCAACGATTACAGGAGCGCCATCTTCCGGATTATTAGAGATAAAAACATTTACCTTATAGCGGCTAAAATCTACTTCCGCATTTTCGTCTTTGGATGCTGCGAGAAATATACTGAAATTTTCGATGACATCTTCTGTGAGAGAGGTTATCCACTCCCCAAGCTTTTCATCGGGGGTGAAGGTCTCCCCAAATTCTCCGAGATAGGGGGCAATGGCTTCACGACAGATCTTCTCTTCCAACGCTTTTATTTTTTCTTTAAGGTCTTTTTCTCTGTCTCGGATGAGACGAAGAGCTTCAAGCGTTTTCATGGAGATGGTCTCGGAAATTTCCTGAAGAGCCTTTTTCTCTTCATCCGAAAGCTTTTCAAAATCCTCCTGCTGCATCTCTCGCTTAGCATGCTCCCCATTTTCGTCTGTATCGTCCTGAATAGGGATATTTACGAAACCCTGAGGAGTACGTTTTATGGCAAAACCTTTTTCAAGAGCCCAGGAGCGGACCTCTTCCATTTTTTCATTGACATTTTCCTGAAATTCCTTCACGAGAAGGGCTTTTTCATCTTCATACTGGCTATTGTCAAAAGCTTTGCCCAGCACGAGCTTAAGATCCTCTATAAGGGAATCAAGTTTTTCCGCAAGCGCTCTCCCCTGCCCTGCGGGAAGACTCAGGGCGATAGGATAACTTGGATTCGAAAAATTATATACATAAAGCCAATCGGGAGGGGGGGAGATTTGGGATGCCTTTTTCTGAAGCTCTTTGAGGGTATAGGTGGTTCTTCCGCTTCCGTACTCTCCAACCACAAAAAGGTTATACCCTTTATTTTTAATATTTAGCCCAAAAGATATAGATTCGACTGCTCTCTGTTGACCAATAATGCCTTCGAGAGGGGGAATGTCCTCGGTGGATTCAATGCCGAGAACGGCAAGATCCGTCATTCTTCGCAGTTCTTCAAGAGGCACTTTATGGCTGTCCACAAATTCTTTCACTACAACTCCTCCCCTCGGTTTTTTCAATAATTGCCCCACATACCATGATATCTTCTGCATAAAGTACAAGTCCTTGTCCGGGAGCCACTCCCTGAAGATTGGTTGCTGTTTGAACCCAGAGCAACCCTTTTTCTAAAGAAAAAGAACAAACACCCACCGGCTTTGCTCCGTAACGTACCTTGACCTGAAGGTGCCTTCCTTGCAGTGATTCGGGGGGAACAAACCAGTTTACGTGAGAACAGCACAGCCTTGAAACCTGAAGCATTTCAGGAGGCCCAACGTAAAGGGTGTTGGTATATGCGCACATATCATACACAAACCATGGCCCCTGAGAAAGTCCAAGTCCTTTTCTCTGCCCCACAGTATAGCGGAAAAGACCCCCATGTTTCCCCAGCACCTCTCCTTTATGAGAGATGATGGGGCCCTTTTTCTTTGTTTCTTCCACCAGGTGCTGTTCTAAAAAATCCTGGAGGTTTCTCTTTTTCAAAAAGCAGAGATCCTGGCTTTCGGGAACCGAAAAAAAGAGACTCCCAAAGGCCTTGAGGCCCATAAGCCGGATGTCTTCTTTACAGAAGGTGCCCAGAGGAAAAAGCAGCTTTCCAAGCATATTCCGGGGAAGCTGGCTCAACATGTACGATTGATCTTTTCCAGGGTCAATGCCTTTTTTGAGCACAAAACCCGAAACGTTTCCATTTTTGCGAACATAATGTCCTGTAGCTACCCACGAAGCCCCCTCTTCCTCCAGGACTTGAAAGAGAGAGGGGAATTTTATAGCGGCATTACAGTGAATGCAGGGATTAGGTGTCTTTCCGGCAGCATAATCCTGAATCATGGGGTCAATAATGGCATGCTCCATGGCATCTTTTTTAAAAACATATCGGCAGGGAATTTTTAAGGAGGAAGCCACTGCGGCTACTCGTTCTATCTCCTCCTGCTCTTCTTCTTTGGCAGCGACATAACATCCGAGAACGGAAGCTCCAGCCTTTTGTAGGTACCATGCCGCTACAGCACTATCCACACCCCCGCTCATACCAACGAGGATTTTCACCGGGAAACGCCCCTTCCTGGGTACGCAAAATCAATGAAATTCAAAAATCTTTCTCCAAGGAATTGGAGCTTTGGCAATTGCGTGATAAAATATAACAAATTATGATGATGGGAGTGACACCCCATGGGTTGTAGCTTACAGCACATCCGAGATGCCATTCATGCAAAACGGGGAGCCCGGGTGCGTTTTAAGTCTTCTCGAGGAAGAAAAAAGATCGAGGTTCGTCAGGGTGTTATCCTGGATACGTACCCCAAGGTTTTCACCCTTTACGTAGAATCGCATAAGAGCACCGTCTCTTTCAGCTATGCAGAACTCCTGACTCACGAGCTTGAACTTGAACTCGTGAGTCAGGCAAAGAAAGGGGGACGTTGTGTTTGCTGTATCCCCCAAGAAAAACTTTAGGATTTGGCTTCTGGAGATATCTTCCGTAGCTTCTCTACGGCGTGCGTAGCGTCCACGTATCTGATGGTTCCACTTTTTGAACGCATTACGAGGGAGCTTGTAGATATTTTATTCCCTTCATAGCGTACGCCCCGGACAAGCTCGCCATCGGTAACTCCTGTAAGGGCAAAGAAAATATTATCTCCCTTCACGAGATCTTCTGCGGTAAGAACCTTGTGCACATCAATACCAAGGCCAACACATTTTTCCCTCTCCATCTCGTTTCGAGGCCAGAGAGTACACTGAATGGCCCCTCCCACACATTTCATGGCTGCGGCGGTTACCACCGCTTCAGGAGAGCCCCCTACTCCGAGAAGAAGGTCGATGCCGCTCCCGTCTTTGCACGTCATGAGAGCACCGCATATGTCTCCATCCGAAATAAAACGGATTCGAGCACCGGATTCCCTGATTTGAGCTACCAGAGAGTGATGACGGGGGCGATCAAGAATGATCACCGTTATATCTTCACACTGTTTCCCCTTCGCTTTTGCTACACGTTGGATGTTTTCGCGAACCGGCGCGTGGATATCAATTACATTTGCTGCCTCAGGTCCAGTAACAATTTTATTCATGTAAAAGATATGGCGAGGATCATACATGGCACCCTTTTCAGACACCGCCACAACGCTTACCGCTCCGCCTCTTCCGAGAGACGTAAGGCTCGTGCCGTCTACAGGATCCACGGCGATATCGACTTCCGGAGCTTCTCCCGTGCCAAGCTTCTCTCCATTGAAGAGCATGGGAGCTTCGTCTTTTTCTCCTTCTCCGATAACGACGGTACCGGACATGCTTACAGTATTGAGCATATAACGCATGGCGTCTACGGCAGCCCCGTCAACACCGTTTTTATCTCCTCGCCCCATCCATCTCCCTGCAGCCATTGCAGCGGCTTCTGTGGCTCTCACGAGTTCCAGCGCCATGTTTCTCTCGGGAACAACCATGATATTGCCTCCTCTTCATAGTTTTACAAATATTTTTTTAAGCGGCTTTTCTCCAGTGCAGACTGCCTTATCCGGGAATTTTTATTATAACCATAATAACATAGACTTCCCGAAAAAGGTTACTCTAGCGGCAAAAATCTTTTGAATATGGTGTCCACATGGTTAAGGTAGATTGAGACGTCGAAAATACCTCGAAGTCTTTCGAGAGAAATCGCTTCAGTGACTGCTGGATTTTGAGAAAGAAGCTCGAGAAAATGCCCCTCGCCGTTCCAACAGCGCATGGCGCTCGCCTGAACATGCTGGTATGCATCTTCCCTGGACATGTTACCTTCTTCGATGAGGGTAAGGAGCACTTTTTGACTGAAGAAAAGGCCTCCGGTGGCGTCAAGATTTTTTTTCATATTCTCTGGAAGAATCTTCATGCCTTCCACCAGGTTGAGGGCTTTGCGAAGCATATAGTGGGCTACGTGAAAAAGATCGGGCCAGATAACTCGTTCTGTCGAAGAGTGGCTGATATCACGCTCGTGCCATAATGCCACATTCTCCATCCCTACCAGAGCATATCCCCGTAAAAGTCTGGCCATGCCGCAAAGGCGCTCGGCGATAATCGGGTTCTTTTTGTGCGGCATGGCGGAAGAACCCTTCTGCCCCGGGGAAAAAGGTTCGAAAACTTCCAGGACTTCCGTGCGCTGCAAATGGCGAACTTCCAGAGCCATTCGCTCAAGGGCAGTCCCTAGGAGGGTGATGGCATTAACAAGATTTGCATGGGCATCTCTCTGGAGAATCTGGGTTGAAATCGGCGCTGCTTGAATTCCGAGAAGCGAGCAAACTCGGGCTTCGATCTCCGGAGGACAGTGGGCATACGTTCCGACAGCCCCAGAAATCTTACCGTAGTTAATCTGCTTTTTTGCAAGGGCGAGCCGCTCCACATCCCTTTGAAGCTGATCATACCAGTTAAGAAGCTTCATGCCAAAAGTCATCGGCTCGGCATGAATGCCGTGGGTTCTGCCTATACAAGGAGTCATTTTATAGATTTGTGCTTTTTCCAAAAGGACCTTCATAAGCTCGTCCAAAGAGTTCTGAATTACTTCCATGGATTCCTTGAGTAAAAGCGAGGAAGCTGTATCCAGAACGTCGCTGCTTGTAAGCCCAAGATGGATATAACGGCCATTTTCTCCCACAGACTCTGCGAGGCATGTGACAAAAGCGATAACGTCATGATGCGTGGTTGCTTCAATCTCGTGGATTCGGGGGACCGAAAAGGATGCATTTTCGCGGATATCAAGAACAGCTTCTCCCGGAATAACCCCTTTTTCTTCCCAAGCTTGACATACCGCAAGCTCTATTTTTGTCCAGAGAGCATACTTGTTTTCTTCGGACCAGATGGCATTCATTTCTTTAGTGGCATAACGGGGTATCATAGATGCTCCTCCTCACGTAGCGTGCGTATTTCTCCAAGAGTATCGTTACGTACAATTTCCAGAAAGGAATGGTAGGTATTCTCTCGAAAATCTGGGAATGTGTAATCGAAAGGAATCCATTTTTTGTCCTTGTAACGAAGAGTAACCTCTGCATAAAGCGTTTCTGATATAGGGATTCTCTGGGCCCGGTCCTTTGTCGAGGCAAGAAGGAGCCGCGCTCCGTCAAGGAGTCCGGGGTCTATGTTAACTCTTCTCGGGTTGCCGCTCTTTTGCTCCAATTCCACGGCTTGCTGCTTTCGTCTTGCAAGAATGTTTCCTTCAGAGAGCCCCTCAAAGGAAACAAATCTACGGAAGAGAGGATCTCCGATTTCTTTGTAATAGTTTGTGTGCAAAAAGGGAAAAATCTCGCTCGTCCGTTGAACAACCCCCCAAATTTGTGATATTTCCCGAAGAACCCACTCCCAAAGGAGCCTGTCACCGTTATAGAGAATTCCCGTTACAAGCTTTCCCCTCATGCACCTCTTCCTCTCCAGCAAAACTCTCATCAAAAGAAAGTTTGATATACCCGAGAAGCTCCCCCTCCCAGCGGCACGGAATTGTTTCTCCTTGCTTTTTCTGCTCCGGAAGAGCGTTTTTTTCATGAAAGGCTTGAACTCCAACACCCTTTGCCTCTAGGTATGCTGTGAGGGCATTACCTACCGCAGCCCACCATACGATATCTTCCGCCATGTGCATCTCGCTGCTTATATCTTCCAGTGAAAATATGTGTTTTTCGATCTTTTTCGCGAAAAAACGCCGTTCTTCGCCGTTTTGAAAGGTGCAGGAAAAAATATATTCCTCCCCCTCTCCAGAAAAACTTTCAAGAGCTTTTGTAAAGGCATCTTTGCCGCCGCTGCAAAGTTCAAGCGCCTTGTGGTTCATGCATATCTTCTTTCCCTGTAGAGCCACAAGAGGAAAGGGGGTCTCCCACCAGGAGGGTAGAAGCACCTCTTTCTCTGAAGAGATATCAATAATTCTTGCTATCCGCCCTCCCTCTTCCGTGAGAAGAAGGATTTTCTGGAAGGGGGGAAGGATTTCCATGAGGCGTTGCCCATCTGCACCCTGATTTCGAAAATGTAAGATCTCTCCGACTTGAGAAAGGCTGTTTTCTCCTTCCATAAACCGTATAAGCTCCTCCTTTGTAAGGAAGAATCTGCTTTTTTCACCGTAAAGGAATACGTGGGAGAGGGAATAGGCAAAAAGAAAGCGCAGTATCTCTTCCGGGGGGCTTTTAAGAGAAAGGGAAGGGACGCCTTCTTCATGCCACATGGTTTTTTCGTTCCTGAATGAGAGATTCCACAAAAGCCTGGGGGGAGAAAAGCTCCATGTCTTCTATCCCCTCTCCAAAACCGAGGTACCGTACAGGAAGCTTCAGCTCCTTTACAATGGAGAGAAGAACGCCTCCTTTAGCGGTATTGTCAAACTTTGTGAGGATAACTCCCGTAAGGGGAACACACTCGCAAAAAGCCTGCGCTTGTTTCAGGCCGTTTTGTCCGGTAATGGTATCCAAAACAAGAAGCGTTTCTACAGCTGTCGCTTCTCGAAGAGCTATTCGATGAATTTTTCCAAGCTCCGCCATGAGGTTTTGTTTATTATGAAGCCTTCCAGCGGTATCGGCGATAACGGGAGAAGGGGTTTTTGAGGCTTTTGAAGCCTGGAGAGCATCAAAGAGCACTGCTCCGGGATCGCTTCCGTAGGGTTGTGCGACAACTCGGGAGGAGGTTCTCTCCCCCCAAATTTTAAGTTGATCAATGGCAGCAGCCCGAAAGGTATCACAGGCTGCAAGGATTGGCGTGCCGCCTTCTCGGCGCAGCATTTGGGCAAGTTTGCCTGCCGTGGTGGTTTTTCCGGATCCGTTGATACCTACAAGCAGTATCGCTAAAGGACCCTGCGAAGGGATGGAAATCGCAATCTCCTCTCCCATGCCCGGGACTTCCGTGAAGAAGGACTGTAGCAAGGCAGCAAATTCCTCCTGGAGTTCGTCTCCTCGGGTAAGTTTTTTTGATTCCGCCACCACTCGTAGTTTGCGGATAATTTCCTCCACCACCAGCACTCCAACATCTCCGAGAAGGAGGGTTTCCTCTAAATCTTCCCAGAAAGACTCCTCCAATTTTTTTTGGGAGAAGAGAGAGGAGAGTCCTCCCATCCATTTTTGGGTAACATTTTTAAGAAAACTTTGACTTAGCTTGTTCCAAAACCCCATGGCTACTCCTCCTTAAGGCTTCTCGGCACATCCTTTGGGAATAAAGGTTTTCTCAAGGGGCAAACCTTTTATCAATTCCAAACTGTTCACAAAAAGAATTCCCCATCACTGTCACAGTAAAAATTACTGCAGAGTTCTACTCCTGCTCCTGAGGTTTTCCTTCCCGAGGAGTTTTTCTCTGCGCCTTTGCATCTGACGTCTCTCCAGTATGAGAAAAGCTTTTTCGAGGACGCCGTCTTCTTTTCCGGTTGGGGTTGGAAGAAGCTTCCTCCTTGTTTGTTTGAAGAGAGGAATTTACGACCGGAGTTCCCTTTTTTCGCTCTTTTCCCTCAGAAAAAGTCGAGGACGATTCTGTGGGGTTTTTCGGAGAGGAAGCCCTCTGCCCTTTTTTATTGGGTGTCCCTTCCCCTCGGGGGGACGAAGCCTCTCCTTTTCGTTTTTCGCCCCTCTCCTTTCGGCTTTCCCCGGAGGGAACTTGTTTTTTCACAGAAGTAAATTCCTCTTTTTTTCCGGGAGAAGTTCCTGTGCCGAGAGTTTTCGTTTGGGATCCTTTTTTTCTCCGTTGTAGCTTCTTTTTTGGAGAGTCCTTCTCGGGATCTTCTTCAGGACACTCTGCCCTCTGTCCAGAAGGCTTCTGAGAAATCCCTTGGGATGGAGGCGTTTTGATCTCTTTTTTCTCGCCCTCCCTCGAAGCGGGAGAGGGGAAAGGGTTTTTCCGGGGTGGCGGAGGAGAATCACTTCCCCACTCCTTCCCCGCCTGAATGGTAGCACAAAATTCTGCATACATATCCACGGGGATAATAATTTCCCTCCCCATGCCAAAAATGCGAGCAGATTGACTGCAGATATCTACTCCAGAGAGAACGTAGGTCGATTCTGGACCCCGTATTTTTGTTCCGGGATTGGGGAGATGGTCCCACAAATCTTTGTACATAAAATGTTCGTAGGACATGCAGCACATAAGTCTGCCGCAGATGCCCGAAATCTTTGTGGGATTAAGAGCGAGATTCTGTTCCTTAACCATACGAATACAAATGGGAGAAAATTGTTGGAGCCAATAACTACAACAGCAAGGCCTTCCGCAGGAGGCAAGACCTCCCACAACCCGAGCCTCATCACGAATTCCTATTTGACGAAGTTCAATACGCGTTTTAAATTCTCGAGCAAGGTCTCGAACGTAGGAGCGAAAATCTACACGATCTTCCGAGGTAAAGTAAAGAAAGAGTTTCTTCTTCCCCATAAGGAACTCCGCATCCACAAGCTTCATAGCAAGATCGTGTTTTCTCAGAATTTTCCTTGCCGTAGAGAGGATCTCTGCCTCATCTTTCTCCAGGGATTTTCTCTCTTCAAGAAGCTCCTGGGATGCTCTGGCAATAAAATCCACTTTTTGAATTGGATTTTCCTGAGGATGTTGTTTTTCAGAATGCCCACGGGGGGAAGAACTTCTTTCGCTTTTCAGGGAAGAGAGAAAATCTTCTCGAGGTTTTCCGATAACTGCCACAAGCTCCTCTCCTCGATCCGTTTGTGCATGTACCCAGGCTCCCCTCTCAAGCGTTACTTCATCCAGGGAAAGATATCCCAAAAAACGAGGTTTACCATATATGATCAAATAATTCTCCAAAAGAATAATCCTCCTTCGTGATCAGGCGGAGCATATCTTCAAAAAGAGGCTGGGTAAGTAATCCTCTTTCGTAAAGTTGCTCCAGAAGATATCTGTCTATGTGCAAAGAAGTTTGCTCAACCTCACCTGTATGCGGCAAAACTTTCTCTGAGATTTTCTTCTTGAGAGAAAGGCTCCAGACCCGGCTTCTCAAAGTAGGAAGCAGAGGACGGAGAGAGTGAAGGAAGATGAGGAAACTGTATTCCGGAGGCTCTTCAGCTAGTTTCAAAAGACTGTTCGCTGCCGCAAGGGAGAGGGAATCTCCGTGGCAAACTATGCCTACTTTGTGTCCCAGGAAGCGAGGGAAAAGAGAAAGTTCTCCTGCGAGTTTGCGACAACAATCTATCCCTGGAGGTCCTTTGGAATCGCCAATAATGTGGATATCCGGAGAAGAGACAGCGGGGGAGGACGAAAGGTCCCTTCCCGAAAAAAAATTTTGCAGAATATGCAAAAAATCTTCCGTCTCTTCCTCCGGAATTTCAAAGGCGATTGCGTGAGCCATGCGCTGTTGATGCCAGGCAGTAACAAAAAGGCTCCAGTCCTTTTTTTGGATTAAATCATTAGAGAAATGAGACATCCTTTTACCTCATCCAGTAACTTGGAGAGCAGGCTTCTCTCTCCTGCCTTTGTAAGCACTACTTCGATTTCATCGAGAAGGGCCTCGGTTTTTTCAATCGTTATATATACGGAGCGGTTTGTTCTGCGCCACTTATAGTCCTTTCTGAGCTTAAGCCTTTCCTCGGCTTTGAAGAGAAGAAGGCGCACCGCATCCCGATATTTTGCAAGGAGAGTCTTCGAGGGAAAAAGGAAAAGCTGCCGAGAAAGATGATCGACCTCTTGAAGAAGGACTTCAATCTCAGAGTTTGAGAAGACCGCATCAAAGCTTCGAGGGGTAAGAGACTCGGCAGCTATATTTTCCCTCCCCCCTCTTGGAAGCACGGCTTTGTGAGCATCCCCCTTTTCGTCTCCCTTTCCTCGCTGAATCTTCAAAAAAAGAGTCTCTCTTTCAGCACTTTTTGCGTAGCCTCCCATACCGCCTCTGGAGAAAGGGTAGCATCTATCTTGACGATTCGAGACGTATTCTGTGCATACAGCACGTCATATCGCCCCGCCACACCTTCAAGAAAGGGTATTCCTCTGGACTCTATGACATCCAGAGACTTTCGCGCAGAAATTCTTTGAAGCGCCGTCTTCGCGGGGATGGCATAATAGAGAGTACACTCCGGCACTGGGAACGAGAAAAATTGCGACAGCGTACGCATCAGCACAGAGGCAGAGCGACTCTTCCCCAGCTGATAAGCCTCCGTAGAGTCCATGTATCGCTCGCAAACGACAACGGCCCCTCGTTGAAGGGCAGGAAGAATCACCTTGCGGAGATGCTCATGCCGGTCCGCAAAAAAAAGAAGAATTTCGCTTTCTCCGGAGAGTTCCGGCGTACCGAGAAGAACATCTTTCAGAGATTGCCCCCCCGGCCAGCCTCCTGGTTCTCGAGTTGTCAGGAATTCCGAAGTCATATTTTCTTCAAGAAAACGAGCGATGTACTTAAGTTGCGTGCTTTTTCCGCAACCATCAATACCTTCCAGAGTAATAAACATGGGGATTCTTCTATCCTTCCCATCTTTGGAGATTGAGAGAAGCTACTTCTTCTTACGCACTTGAATCTCTTTCCGGAGCAGCCCTTCCACATAGTAATTGGTGCGAAAAATTTTCATCATGTCTTTCTCTATTTTCGAAGCGATAATGCTGCTAAGAAGGGGATGTTCCTCATCTTCTTTTCCTGAAGAATCATCTCGCAGAACAAGCTCCACGATGATTTCGTTGTTAGATTCCATGACATCAAGTTCTTTAAGGAACTGATCCATGGAGGTTATGCTTCTCCATCCCTCAAGAATCGCATCCTGCCCCATTTCAGCTATGCCTCCCCCTCGAACCAGCAACTCACAGGAGCCTTCGTAATCTTCAGGAATCTGAAGAGTTACTTCTTTGTGAAGGGGCTCTCCTCGGTAGGGGCGAAGAGTTACTTTCAGATCGACTTTTTCTCCGGGCTCCACCGTTGTTTTTAGTGTTTCCAAACCTTCCACGTAAAGGATGCGAGAGGTCTCTGTCATCTCCACCTCCACGGAGAATCCCAAGGGAAAGATGTTGAGAAAGGGGTTTGTGGTAAAGAGACGAATAAAGTTCTGCACATCCTTAAGAGAGTCCCGGGCAAGATCTTTTTCAGAAAAAAACATATTTGTTCTCTCCCAGCCGGGGAAAAAGGACGTCTTATCCACCTTGAAAGTAACGAAAGCGGTGCCTTCTCCCCTTCTCCCCCAAAGATCATCTACCATGCCTAACAATGCCGCTCCGGAAATGCCCGAAATAAGGTGAGGATCGTACACCACATGAAAGCGTTTTTTGAGAACCTGCTCCTTCCGAGGAAGCTTGAGAAGGAGTTCAAAAGAAACCGAGGGGGCAAAGGTTCCGAAAAAACCTCCCACACCCTGGGCAGTATCCCTTGTGATTATTCCCACCATAGGCCCCATGCTTCCAAGCTTAAAGGGCGTTGCTACACTCGGAATAATGCTGTGGATGTAAGCAGTCGTTATAGGATAGGCAACAGATCCCCGATTAAGAAAGGGGTGTGCAAATGCTAAAAAACGATTCCCCTGATCTACTGCGGAGACGGTGCCGATGGCACCAAGAGAGACATCTCCCCAAGCCAGAAGAGCCCCCACAGCTTCTCCAGGCTTAAGAGACGTTGCATACAACACCGGAAGATCAGAACTTGCATGAAAAAGTCCTTTTTCTATGCGTAGAGAGAGATATTTTTCCAATTCTTCCACGCCTCGAACTCCAAAACCATCTCCCTGAAGAACCTGGAACCGAGGAGAGATCTCCTCCACAATGAGATCCTCAGAGAGAGTATTATCTTTGCTAAACGAAGAAAGGTCACAGGAGAGAAGAGAAAAAGGGTTAGGCGGAAAGATCTCTGTCCTTTCTGGAGTTTTTTCATCCCAAAGACGTATCATATCCTCCATGGAGGTTACCAGAGCAAAGCGATGGTCACTAAACTCCCAGCCATATCCAATAGCCCCCAGAAGTTTTCCTCCCACGTAAACGGGGCTTCCGCTCATGCCGGAAGCAATTCCCCCCAGCGCATCTGCCAGAGGGCCGAAGGCTTGCACAAGAATAAGGTGATGCGGCTTTTCCTTGCGGGGGATAACGCTTATGATTTTTACAGGAATAGATGATACAGAGGTTCCGGATACGACAGTTTCAAGAGTTCCTTCCATTCCCGGGCGAACCTCAGAAATCTTCATAAGAGGCACCCTTGGCACAAAAAACGACGTCTCCTCCCCCTTTGCCTTGGTTTCTATGGCAAAAATGAGGATAGACAGTAAAAGGACTCCAAAAAAGAGATACACCTTTCTAGAGAGCGGGTTTTTTTCAAATGCTAATTTTTTTTCCAACGTAAATACTCCATGATAAATGGCTGCAGATATCCATCAAGTACAGATTGGACGTTCCCCACTTCGTGTCCCGTACGATGATCTTTCACAAGAGTATAGGGGTGAAGCACATAGGAACGGATCTGATTCCCCCAGCTACTGTCTTTTTTTTCTCCCTGAAGTGCTTCGAGCTGATTCTGCTTCTCTTTGAGCATTTTTTCGTAGAGCCGTGATTCCAGCACCTTCATGGCGGTTTGGCGATTCATATGTTGAGAACGTTCCGTCTGGCATCCCACAACAATGTTTGTCGGAATATGCGTAATCCGCACGGCAGAATCTGTCATATTCACATGCTGCCCCCCTGCGCCGCTAGAGCGAAAGGTTTCGACGCGCAGATCCTCCGAGCGAATCTCCACAGAGACCGTCTCTGGAAGCTCAGGAGTTACGTCAAAAGACGCAAAGCTCGTATGCCTTCGCTTAGCAGCGTCGAAGGGGGAAATACGGACTAACCGATGAATCCCCCGTTCTGACCGGAGGTAGCCGTAGGCATATCTACCGAGAACTTGAAAGGTAACGCTCCGGAGCCCTGCTTCTGGATCGGGGAGATAATCAATAAGCTTAACGGTAAAGCCCTCTTTCTCCGCCCAGCGCACATACATACGGTACAGGATCTCTGCCCAGTCCTGAGAATCGAGCCCCCCAGCTCCTGGATGTATGCTGACGATGGCATTTCCCATGTCATGCTCATCCTGTAGCAACAGCACAAGCTGTTTTTGCAGAATGCCTTCTTTCAAGCGTTCCCCTCGAAAGTAAAACTCTTCTTCCAGATCCTTATCACTGGTGCTTCCTAAAAGCTCTCCAAGGACTTCCAGATCTTCAAACTCTTTGAGCATATCCTCGGCAAACTGGGTCTCTTCCTGAATACGGGATATTTCCCTTGTAATTTTCTGAGCGTCCTCCCGTTCCCAGAAATCGGTCTCTCCTATGAGCGCTAGAAGCTCTTCGCCTCTTTCGTTCAGACGTGCTACGTCAAAGGCTGTCCTGCAGTTCCCGTAAAAGGGAACGCAGTTCCTCCATAACTGTGGAAATGGGTATAATAGCCACTCAAGAACCTCCTGTCAATTTTCCAGGGCTCCTATCTCTTTGCTCTATAAGGATGCCTGGGTGTACACGAAAAGGGCCTCTTCGTGTAAGATAACGCCAGCCAAGTATAACATCGGTACGAGCAGAACCCAAAGAAGGAGACCCTCTTCATGATGAATTTTACCCCCAATCAGAAAGCCCTTGGGGCGTTACTTCTCTCCAGAGCGGGACATGTGCTCTCCGGATCTTTTCTGGCAGAGAATGTCGGCATTTCAAGACAAGCGGTGTCAAAAAACGTGGCGCTTCTCCGGGAGAGCGGCTTCCCCGTATTTTCCATTGAGAGGAAGGGATACTCTGTGAATCAGGAAGTTGATTCTCTGCACCCTCTCGTACTGGAGGAGGAGATTCGCCGCGTTGTTCCCGAAGCCGAAGTGTGGTGTTTCGACTCTCTTTCAAGCACGCAAAGCGTTATGAAAGACTTTGCCAAAAAAGGGGCCCCCGAAGGAAGCCTCGTGTTAGGAGAGACCCAGACAACCGGACGAGGCCGAACAACCCGATCCTGGCTCTCCCCCACAGGCAGGGGGCTCTATTTCTCCCTTCTTCTCAGACCCTGCCTTCCGCCGGGACATGTGCAGCTTCTCAATCTTATGGCGGGAGTCGCAGTTTGTCGCGCCATACAAAAAGAGACATCTCTATCCTGTGATCTGAAATGGCCCAATGATGTTCTTTGGGAAAACAAAAAAATTTGTGGTATTCTCTCCGAGGCCGCCAGTGATTGCGATTCCATCCACTACGCCGTAGTCGGTGTAGGGATTAACGTAAACACTCTGCAAAACGATTTCTCTCCGGAGATTCGGAACGTAGCTACCTCTCTTGCGGAGATTCTCGGGAAACCTCTCCCTCGAAAGCCGTTACTTCTCAGGTTTTATGCGGAGTTTATGAAAGAGTATGGAATTATGGCATCCCGTGGACCAGAGGCTTTTCTTCATTCCTACAAGGACTTCTGCTCTACGCTGAAACGACACATCTCTTTAACCTTTCAGGAGAAAACCCTTCAGGGCTGGGCAGAAGATATCACCGATGAGGGATCTCTTATAGTCCTTGTGGAGGGTGAGAAAAAAATATTCCACTCCGGGGATGTTTCCCATCTTCGGCAACAGTGCCAAACAGAATAGTCGAGCAAAAGACTTGTGGTGTACCATAACGCTCGCGAGGAAAAAAGCTTTGAAAGGGGGTGTGAATGTCTTGAGTATACCAAAAAATGAGGAGGTGAGAGTGTTGAGACTTACGGAAATGTCACGGACAAGCGGCTGAGCCGCTAAAATAGGTCCGGCGGACCTGGCGAATATTCTTACAAACCTTTCCCGTCCTCAACACCCCCTCTTGCTCAGCGGCTGGGAACATGGAGAAGATGCGGCTCTTTGGGATTTAGGGAATGGGAGAGCCGGGGTTTTTACTCTCGATTTCATCACCCCGGTGGTGGATGACCCCTTCCTCTGGGGGCAGATTGCTGCGGCAAACGCCCTGAGCGATGTTTTTGCCATGGGGGGAAGAGTACTCCTTGGCCTGAATATCGTTTGCTTCCCAATAAACTGCCTTCCTCTGGAGGCTCTTGCAAAGGTGCTTGAGGGAGGCGAATCCAAGGTTCTCGAAGCGGGAGGAGTTCTCGCGGGAGGACACAGTGTGGAAGATGAAGAACCAAAATACGGCCTTGCGGTATTTGGAGAGGTAGACAAGGGAAAAATATGGAAGGTTCAGGGATCGCGCCCCGGAGATGATCTGGTTCTCACCAAACCCCTTGGGACAGGGATCATCGCCACCGCCATCAAGGCTGATATGGCTGAGAGTTCCCATCAGAAGGCTGCCATGGAGAGCATGGCCTCTCTCAATAACATTCTTCCTCTTCTGACAGATCATATGGCCTCACAGATTCATGCTTCCACAGATGTAACGGGATTCGGCATGGCAGGGCACCTTCTCGACATGCTTTCTCCGGAGATGGATGTTACCCTCAGTCTTTCAGAACTTCCGGTGTTGCCGGGGGCCCGGGAGAGTGCCTCCATGGGGCTTCTCCCTGCAGGAGCATACCGTAACAGAGAAACCTATCAGGAACGCATTCTATCAATCGGAATTTCTGCGGGGGAAGATGATTTGCTCTATGATCCTCAAACTTCCGGGGGGCTTCTCCTGGGAGTTCCCTCGGGGGCAGGCGCATCCCTCGCGGATCATCTTCGGCATCAAGGCTTTCCCTTTGCGCGGGTGGTTGGCTCTTTTACAGAGGGTTCTGGGAGAATCATTGCAAAACAGTAAGGAGTAAATTTTAACGAAACAAGACGGGGGAAGGGGGAAGCAGGCACCTTCCCCCTCCGCATGATCATAAAACGCCGCTTTTTCGCTGCAGCTGGTTATGTCTATTTACAATAACGAGATACTGCTCGTACAGGAAAAGGAAAAAATCTCCCCGGTCTTCGAAAAGGGGCGGAAGAGGAACGACGATACCGTTTCGTTGCTGCCTTATAACTTCCTGAATTTCCAGAGGCATGCTTTCATCCGTAATCACCACATGCCCCTTTTCCAGGGAGGTCTCCAGCGTTTGTAGTAAAAGAACACGCCCCTCTTCCTTTACTATCTGAGACATTTTCTCAGCAGAGGGGCGTATCTCCTGGACGGAAGCAGCCCTTATCCAGAGAGCATACGAGCCGGAGAAATTGACAATTCTGACGGGGGAAAGCATTTTTCTTCCTATATCCACAGTGCTTTCAAGGCGAGACTCAAATTCCGCAAGATTTCTCTGAAAATAAATGTAATGCTGTGGGAAGAGAGACGCAAGGGTGATCAGCACCTTCTGTCCCAAAAGAGACATGGTGGGAGGATCAAGATACATGGGGTTTGTCTTGCCTCGCAGAGCGGGAATATCTCGAAAGAGGGAGCGAAGATTTTGAAGCTCGTAGGCCAGGGGAATTTCGTCTGCTTCCCTCTGGTCGAGAGCAAGAATAATACTCCCTAGAGGGAGCGTTGTTTTATCGGAAAGAAGCATCCTCTTTTCCCAATCGAAAAGAGGATGCACAGAAATTTCATCTCCCCCGATGAAGGAGGTTATGTAGTATATCCAAGGGTTCACCACCCATATGTGGTGTTTTTCCTCAGCATGTAGAGATCTCCCCTGAAATTCTCCCAGCGACAGCAGGAAGACCAGAAGGAACCCCCAAAAAAACGCCCTTGAAACGATGTGCCTGAAGAGAATCTTTCGGGTTCTCATTTTTAAAGAGAGGCTACACTCTCTCCCCGAACATAGACCTCTTTTACCGGAGAAACCCCCGCATGGTAAGCAAGAACAGCAGGGCTCCTCCCTTCAAGAAGCAGAAAATCCGCCTTTTTGCCATCCTGAAGGCTTCCGGAAGAAGCGGCTTTTCCTATGGCATAGGCTGCGTTCAGAGTAGCCCCTACGAGAGCTTCTTCTACGCTCATGTTCATGTGCATTACCGAGAGGCCAAAGACAAAGGGCATGGACTCACAGAAACAGGATCCGGGATTACAATCCGTAGCTATCGCCACGGGGAGATTGAGATCAATCATCTTACGAGCGTTGGCGAAGGGTTTCTTCAGGCTATAGGCAGTGCAGGGAAGAAGAACTGCGATGATCCCTTTATTCGCCATCTTCTCCAGGTTCTCCTCGTTTGCCGCCAGGAGATGCTCCGCCGAAACCGCTTCAAGTTCCGCCGCAAGTCCTGCTCCGCCAAGGTCGTGGACCTCATCTGCATGAATCTTGACGCCCATGCCAAGCTTTCGAGCATCCTGAAGAATCCGGCGGCTTTGCTCGACGGAGAAGACCCCTTTTTCGCAAAACACATCGCAAAAATCCGCCATGTTTCTGGAGGCTACTGCGGGAAGCATCTCCTTGACCAATGAGTCCACAAAAGATTCTTCCCTGCCCTTATACTCTGCGGGGACCGCGTGTGCTCCCATAAAGGTTGCCGCCACATCCAGAGGAGTTTCTCTTCTGATACGCTCAATGACTTCAAGCATTTTCAACTCGCTCTCCAGATCCAACCCATACCCCGACTTAATTTCTATGGTTGTGGTGCCAAAGGAAAGGGCTGAAAGAACTCTCTCTTTCGTCACTTTAAAGAGAGTTTCCGCATCCATCTTTCGAAGACTCCGAACCGAAGAGAGAATCCCCCCCCCCTTCTCGAGAATCTCCAGGTAGGGAACTCCGGAGAGACGCATGGAAAACTCCTCTTCCCTGGTCTCTGCAAAACATATATGGGTGTGCGGATCGACAAAACCAGGCACCATGGACCGCCCTCGGCAATCCACCTCTTCGTGAATCTCTAGAGCGCGGGCATGCTGCCGCACATCTTTTTCATCCCCCACAGAAAGGATCACGCCATTCTCCGCCAGAAGCCCCCCGGATTCAAAAACCCGCAGACACCCCTGATTCTTCCCCCTAAGAGGCCTTCCGTCATCGTAGGGGGAATAGATCCGGGCATTGGTAAAGAGTTTTCGAAGCGCCACGGGAACCACCTAGCTATCCATCATTTCCAGAAGCTTAAGTTCGATAACCTGGCGAGGATCAAAATCTGCTATCTGCATGTAATACTCCGCACTCTGCAGAAGGGCATCCGCAGGGATCATGCCATAGACCTCCGTCTCCAGAACCTCCACTCCCCAGCGGCGGGCCTCCATGCGAATCATCTCCAGTACCCGGTAGAGGGAGTTCTTCTGATAATCCACGATATTCATGCTTACCTGAACGATGCCTCTTTCCTCCAGGGCGAGGCCGATACCCTTTACGTGGCAGAGCCCTCCGCTGGAGGCCTTTACGAAGCTGGCGATCTTCTTCGCAACTTCTACATCATCTGTTTTGAGGTTAACGTTAAAAGCTACAAGAAATTTCCTTGCACCCATCACAGTAGCCCCAGCGGTGGGGTGGAGAGCAGGTCCTCCCACATCAGGAGTTCGCTCTGGAAGGAGGCTCTCCTCTTTGAGGGTCTCGTACTGTCCCTTGCGAATGACCTCCAGGCGCTTTCTCTCGGGGCGCTTTGCAGAGTCTTCGTAGAAATAGACGGGAACGTTTGTAGTCTTGTAGTACTCCTCTCCGTACGTGTGGGAAAGAGCGATACACTCCTCCATGGAGATATTCTTAATAGGGGTAAAGGGGACCACATCCACGGCTCCTATCCGAGGATGCCCCCCCTTGTGGGTATTCATATCAATATGCTCTACCGCACAGAGCGCAGCCTGAAGGAGAGAAGAACAGATCGCCTCGGGCTCTCCCACCAGGCTTACCACGAGCCTGTTATGATCTTCATCCGCCCTATAATCGAAAAGATAGCAACCCGCAGTCTCCTTGAAAGGCTGCACAATTTTTTCGATGAGCTTGTTGTCCTTACCTTCACTGAAATTAGGCACACATTCGATGAGCTGTTTTGCCATAGCAACACGACCTCCATTAAAATAAAACTCTTTTCGGCTTTTTTGAAAACCGGAAAAGCGCCCTTCTTCCTCTAATGCCTCTTGTCATACGTTTTTATTTTCACACTAAATATTTCGTTCAGGCTTAGAGGCTCCCAACAACATCTTCCACCGCTTGGAGGATGGCCCCTTTTTCTACGAGAGAAATCAGAGAGAGAATATCGGGATGAAGATATCGATCTTCCTCCACGGGAGGGATCTCTTGGCGGATTCTCTCGTAGGCTGCTTGGGTTCCCTTGCCAGCAAGAAGAGGCCTCGAGAATTCCAGACCCTGAGCAGCAGAAAAAAGCTCAATAGCGAGAACCTTCCGCACGTTTTCCACAATAGTAGCAGCTTTTCGAGAAGAGTACATCCCCATGGATACGTGATCTTCCTGGTTTGCGGAGGTAGGGATGGAGTCCACGCTGGAGGGATGGCAGAGAACTTTGTTCTCCGAAACAAGGGCTGCAGAGACATACTGGGGGATCATAAACCCGCTATTAAGCCCGCTCTTGTTCACCAGAAAGGGGGGAAGTCCCGAGAGTTTGTGATCTACCAACCGTGCAGTTCTCCGTTCGGAAATGCTTCCAAGCTCCGCCGCGGCGATAGCAAAAAAGTCCATGGCTATGGCTATAGGCTGACCGTGGAAGTTACCGCCACTCAAGGCTTCTTCATCCGCTGCAAAGATAAGGGGGTTATCCGTAACGGAATTGATCTCTATCTGAATTTTCTGCTTTACGTACTCAAAAGCGTCACGGGAAGCCCCGTGAACTTGCGGAACGCAGCGGAGCGAGTAGGCATCCTGTACACGATCATGTTTGTATTTCTCTATAATCTGAGAACCTTCGATAAGCTTGCGCATATTCGAGGCTACCAGTTTCTGGCCTAAGTGCGGCCGAAGATCATGTGTCCGGGGATCAAAAGCATACGGAACTCCATGAAGGGCCTCAAGAGAGAGGGCCGCCGCCACATCCGCAGTTTTGGCAAGAAGCAGGGCATCCCCGAGAGCCAAAGCTCCCACAGCGGTAAGAGCCTGGGTGCCGTTGTTAAGGGCCAATCCCTCCTTGGGCTGCAGGGCAATGGGCTCCATGCCAAGGGAAGAAAGCAGATCCATAGTGTCCTGCTCTTTTCCCTGATAGCGCACCCTGCCATATCCGAGAAGCGTAATAGCTACATGAGAGAGAGGACATAAATCTCCGCTGGCTCCCACAGATCCCTGCGAAGGAATCAGAGGGTGAATACCCCTGTTGAGATACTCCACGAGACGTTCCAGGGTGGGGAGACTGATACCAGAAAAACCTCGGGTAAGCGTGTTGATGCGCAGGAGCATGATGGCCCGCACCACATCTTCGGGAAAGTATTCTCCGGTGCCGCAGGCGTGGCTGAGCAAGAGGTTTGTCTGAAGCTGCCGGCTCTGATCTTTCGGAATAACGATAGACGAAAGATCCCCGAAGCCCGTGGTAATGCCATAAATACTCTTCTCTTCCCGTACCCAGGAAGCGACTTTTTCCGCTCCCCGCTGTACAAGCGCTACAGCCCCCGGATCAAGGCGAACCCCATAGCCTCTTCTCGCAACATTATATACATCCTCAAGAGAGAGAGAGTGCCCGTTAAGCAGAATTGTCTTTCCTTCCATTCGTTATCAACCTCCTCGGATCTGCTTTCTAAAAAAACGCCTCCCGGAGGAAAACTCACACAATCACGTGTGTGGGAGTTCCACAAAAGAGGCACTTTCCTTCTTTACTTATTTCAAGTTCTAAAGCATTATAGCACGAACGTTTCACAATGTCATTCTTGCAATTATGGCATGAGGTGGATTCCACGGATCCTGTATTTCCAAGGTATACGTAGGCAAGCTCTTCCCGGGCTTCCTGACGCAAACAGTAAAGGAGTTCCAGCGAAGGAGGGGGGCCGTTCCAGTTATGAGCGGGAAAGGCACGGGTGATGTGAAGCGGAATGAAAGAAGAGAGGGAGGCAATCCACCGAATACAGGAGCGAAAGAAGCTCTCTTCCGTATTGATTCCGGGGACAACAAGCCAGGTAATTTCTACGTGCACCCCCTCTTCCAGCAGAATCTCCACAAAACGCTTTGCCTGGGCAAGAGAGCCTCCCAGGGGGTTTTTATACTGCTCTTCGTTGAAAGATTTGATATCAACATTACACGCCCCGAGGAGAGGAGCCAGTTCTCGAAGGGGTTTCTGTTCCATTTGGCCGTTAGTTATGAGAATACCGTGGCAACCCTCATGTTCATTCCATAGTTCGAGGCACTCCCGAAGATATTCATACCATACCGTGGGTTCATTGTATGTAAAGGCGAGAAGAGAGATCCCCTGCTCCACTCCTCCTGCCAGCACATCCCGGGGAGTATACGCCTTCTCATTCGGCAACGGGAGAGGAGCAGAAACGAGCCGATAATTCTGGCAGTAGGGACAGTGCATGGTACACCCTCGGGTACCCAGGGAGAGGACAGAGGAGCCTGGAAAATAGTGATACAGCGGTTTTTTCTCCACAGGATCAACTGCCAGGGCGAGAGGCCTTCCGTAAACGAGAGACTCCAGTCCCTGCATGGGAATATGCTTTCGGACACCGCAGAAGCCGGTTTTTCCAGGAGAGATACGGCAGTGGCGGACACAGAGATCGCACAGGACATCCTCTTCTTCCCAATGCCACCAGGAGGCACGCTGAAAGGATGAACTCTCTGCTTCGGAGGAATGCTCTTTACGAGAAAAAAGCCTATTCCTCATAGCGTTGTACCCGAAAGGACATGAGGTGAAGATTTTCCAGAGATGTTTCGAAAATTCCTGCCTTTCTCATGGCGATCTCTACCTGTTGCCGGGGAGTATCAATCCCCTCAAGATTGGGAAGAAGTACCCCTCTTCGACTCCCCTGGGAGACAATTACCCCCAGAACTTGAGGATCCAGAGCGTCGAAGGTAGTCGCTTGCGGAGGTTCCAGAAGATCGCAGGAAAAAAGGAGGGAAGGAAGTTCCAGTTCCCGAATCGGAGGAAAACGTGGATCCCGAAAGGCCGCAGCCATAGCATTGGCGATAAGTTCCTCCATGAGAGAGGGGTAGCAGGGGGAAAGGGTTCCTATACAGCCCCGAAGATCTCCATCCAGATTCTTTATGGAGACAAAGCAAGCCTTTTGAAGGCGAAGCTCCGGAACCTCTTTATCCAGGAGGGCAAAGGCCTCAGAAGTCTGAAGCATCTGCTGATTCTGAAGATAGTGAACCACCGCATGCCGGGCAAGGCGAGGATAGGAAAAAGGATGAAGAGTCTTCTGAGAAAAGGCATCGTCACGATGCATCTCACACCCCTCCTTCATTCCGGGAAGAGACCTCCGGAGCTTTACGATACGCCACACAGTACCCCACCCCAAAGGGAGCTTCGTAACTGAGCACACGAAAGGGAAGATCTCCCGTAAGCCCCAAAGCACAGAGCACCGAAGCGAGGCCACATTCCTGAGCATCCCTTCGCTCTTCCGGGGAGAGATCTCTCAAAGGGAGGCTCTCTCCTTCTTTGAGAGATGCCACCACCATCTGGTCAAAACGTTTTCCCCAAGGGTGGTATCTTCCGGGAGCGGAAGGAGTAACCCCATGAGAAAGATCGCCGCTTGCGAGAAGTCCCCATTTTTTCTCAGGAAGGAAATGAGCAAGCGCTTTTCCCGCGTCATAGGCTTCCCGAGGGGAAAGTCCCACAGGGTTCATGACGATGAGGGGAGGAAGGGCTTGCCAGAGTCGGGAAAGATAGTAGAGAGGAACCAGACATCCGTGATCCAACTCCATCCGGGATTGGGAGAAAGTTTTACAGGGAACCCCCTCCGCTTGAAAGATCTTTTCAAGAAGGGGCAAGGCTTCGGGAAAACCCAAAGTTTTAAGAGCTACCGAAGGGGCTCCGAAATCTCGAAAAGAGCCCTCGTATGTTTCGGCAACTCCCAGAAAGATTTTGCCGGGGACAAAAGAGGCATGGGGAGAGAGAAGCACCAGAAGTTCCGGGGAAGACAGCGCCTCCCCCAGATTGAGAAAAGCCTGGATGGTATCCTGTGCCTCTCCCTCTCTCCCCCCTCCCACTTCAGGGACCACAATAGGAGGGTGGGGTGCGACAGACGCCCAAATCCACATAAAGATCCTCCTCTCTTCAGTAACTGTAAAAAACCGAGATTCTTCCAGAGGCTCGCTCTATCTACAGAATCATCATAGCATCTCCAAAGGAATAAAAGCGATAGTTCCTCTGCACCGCCTCCTGATATGCTTCCAAAACGTTATGGTATCCTCCAAAAGCGGAGACCAGCATGAGAAGGGTGCTCTGCGGAAGATGAAAATTAGTAATCATACCGTCAACGATCCGAAAGGAGTATCCCGGGTAGATAAAAAGGCGGGATTTTCCCTTTCCGGGCTGCAGGGTTCCTGAAACACCGGCGGTTTCAAGACTCCGCACCGCAGTGGTTCCTACAGCGATAACCCTTCCGTTCCGTTTTTTTGTCTCCTCCACGGCCTTTATCGTGGCGGGAGCAATCTCGAAGTGTTCCTCGTGCATGAGATGTTCCCGAATATCCTCGGTCTGCACGGGGCGGAAGGTTCCCAACCCTATGTGCAGTGTAAGAAACGCCAGAGAAATTCCCTTCTGTCGAAGCTCCGCCAAGAGGTTTTCCGTAAAGTGAAGCCCAGCCGTAGGAGCTGCAACGGAACCGAGTTCACGGGCATAGATAGTCTGGTACTGCTCATCCTTCGCCTGCGATTCGGTAATGTAGGGGGGCAGAGGGACCACGCCGCACCTCTCAAGAAAAGGGTGCATCTCCAGTTTTTCAGGGAACTCCACCACCCTAAGCCCGCCCTCGGAAGAAGAGGGGAAGACCGTAACAGCCACACCCCCATCTAAAAGAACCCGGGTGGGCTTCTTCAGTTTTTTCCCGGGGCGTACCAGCGCTTCCCACCGATGAGGCGCCTTTTCCAAGGGATGGAGGAGAAAAATTTCCACTCTCCCCCGGCTCTCCTCCTTCTCTCCGAAGAGTCGAGCTGCAAGAACTTTTGTATCGTTGAAGACAAGAAGATCTCCGGAATGGAGAAAGTTTCCCATCTCGAAAAATTGTCGGTGCTGTATCGCTCCGGTTTTTCTTTCAAGCACGAGAAGCTTTGATGTATCCCGGGGAGATGCGGGATTTTGAGCGATACGGTCTTGAGGCAGTTCAAAAGCGTAGCTTTTTGCCTGAAAGAGATTGTTGTTCATATGCGCCATCTTACCCCGTTCTCATTTCACTTTCTTGATAGAGGTTCCCGGATAATAGTGATTCAGAATCTTTTCCCAACCCCATCCCTGTTCGGCAAGAGCCCTAGCTCCCCACTGCGAGAGCCCCACTCCATGCCCCCACCCCTTTCCGGAAAGATGGAATCCACCCGCCCTCGTGGAAGGGATATTTCCTCCTGTAGCTGTTCCAGGAGCGGGAATCCCTTTGCGCTTCTTTTCGAGATAGGTCCGCTGTTTCTCGGGGTGCAGGAGCATGTCCATAAGTTCTTCCGTGGAAAAAACGCCCTGCTGGGTCATAAGAGAAAGTTCTTGCTGTTCCTTAAAAGAAATAGTACCTGCAGCAGAAGGTTGTGACGGAATCGGGATATTTCCCGAAGAGCGCACCTGAAAGTTGGTGCTCCTCAGAACGTCACTCCCCAACGCCATGCGGAAACGGTGGGCAGAAACGCTCTTACTTCCGGAGCTTCCGGAAAATTGGAGAGTTATCGCCCGTCCGTAAGAATCACGGGTTCCCACCTGCATGGAGTAGACTTCGCCCACGGAGAATCCCATTTTTTGCAGTGCCTCTTGAACTTGCCGGGGGGAAAGAGAAAGCTCCCAGGAAGAGTAGGGAGAGGTGTATGTAAGGGGTTCCTGGCGGGGCAAAAGGTAGGGGACCGAGCCGCCCCATACATCCCGGACATCCGCAGTACTCCCTCCGCTATCAGAATGATACGGAGTAAGTGCATATTTTCCCTGATAGACAAGAGTCATCCCCTTGGTAGCCTGAATGGCCTTGTCGCATCGAGGATCCTCTGCATTGATCCCTCTATAAACCTGACAATGAGGGAGAGCGCAAATATCAAAACCTTCGGCACCATGCCTCCCCTTATGTGACACCGCATAGGTTCGAGCCACCACCGCCTGCGCCTTAAGAACCTCCTGAGGCCATTCAGGGTTTGCCTCCATCTTCAAAACCCCGCGAAGATACGTTTCGACATCAATCACGTTTATCACGGAAATTCCTGAAGAAGCTTGCCGCAGCTCAAGGGATCCCCGGTAGGGGTGGCTTCCCCAGGCCACAGGAGCCTTTCCCTGAATCTTTACCGGAAGAGAGAGCACCTTGCCCTTTATCTCCACAGAATTTCCCTTAAGGTACTTTACAGGAGCGGAGCCTGAAAGAGAGTGACGCTTTCCCTGTGCGTCCACCAGCGTATAGGCTTGAGACGACGAGAGAGTGCCTATCTTTACATTCAGAGCCACGCCAACCCTCAAGGTCTCTCCAAAAGCTTCCCCGGTGAGGAAAAGAAAGAGAAAGATAAAGAGCGGGAGAACAAAAAAGGCATACGGAGACGGGGCTTGTCCTTTCCGATAAAAAATCATGCAAAAAGCTCCTTCCTTATGTCGTGTATGATGCCATAAAATACTTTCGAAAAAGTCCTGCAAACCAGGATATCCCCGAAAGAAAAAGACTCGTAAAAACCATGGATGTGAGGGGGAAAAGGAATGCAAATCTCCTGGTTCGTATGGTGATATCTCCGGGAAGTTTCCCCAAGGGAAAGAGAAGGTTAAAATAATCCCAGAGAAGCAGGAATACCCCTGAAAGAATGCAAATCCCCCCGATAAGGGTGAAAATTTTCGCGGGAGAGGGGATCATCAATCCTCCCAGGAAAACGTCTGTTGTGGAGGTGTGGAAGGAGCAGGAGGCGTCATGGAGAAAAGAAAAAAAGCATTCTCTGTGGCCTTTCTCCCCCTTGGCGTTTTTTCCAGAAATCCCTGGCGTATCAGGAAGGGTTCATAAATGTCTTCCAGAGTCTGGGGCTCTTCATTTACAGCGGAAGCCAGGGTAGAAAGCCCCACGGGGCCGCCTCCAAAAAGCTGTACGATGGCCCCCAGATATTTCCGATCTCCCTCGTCAAGCCCCTCCTCGGTTATGCCAAGCATACCGAAGGCCCTTCTGGCAACCTCAAGGTGAACTGTCCCCTCTCCTTTAACCTGGGCAATATCACGAATTCTTCGAAAGAGCCGCAAGGCAACCCTGGGAGTCCCCCGGGAACGGCGACCGATTTCGAAGGCTGCCTCTTCGAGGATTGGGATATTGTGTTTCTGCGCTGCCCGGATGACGATGGCTGAAAGATCTTCGGGTGTGTAGAGATCAAGCTGCTCGACGATACCAAATCGGGCCCGGAGAGGAGACGTGAGAAGCCCCAGTCTTGTGGTAGCTCCGATAAGCGTAAAGGGAGGAAGGGAGAGTCGAATTGTCCGAGCCAAAGGCCCCTTGCCGACCACGATATCCAAAGCAAAATCCTCCATTCCCGCATAGAGAATCTCCTCAACCTGAGGTGGAAGCCTGTGGATCTCATCAATAAAGAGAACATCCCCTTCCTGAAGGTTCGAAAGAATCGCAGCCAGATCTCCCGAGCGTTCGAGAGCGGGTCCCGAGGTAATGCGCATCTCCCCCCCCATCTCACGGGCAATAATTCCTGCCAGAGTCGTTTTACCTAACCCCGGTGGACCGTGAAAAAGCACGTGATCCAGAGGTTCTTTTCGTTGGATTGCTGCTTGGATGTAAATGGCAAGCTTCTCCTTCAACCCCTGCTGTCCCACAAAATCCTGAAGAACCTGGGGGCGTATGGGGAGAAGTTCCTCTTCGTATCCAAGAGGAGAACCTTCTACAAGACGATCCTGTTCTGCTTCGGAAAAGGTCATGGCTGTAACCTCCGAAGAGCTTCGTGAAGAAGCGTACTCTCATCAGCAAAATTTTTCTCCCCCGAAGCAAGAACCTCCTTCAAAGCTGTCAAGGCCTCTCGCCGAGCAAAACCGAGGGAGAGGAGGGCTTCAAGAACGGTATGCCGTACGGAAGCACCTTCAGAGTGGGAGGAACTTTCAGAAGAACTTTGAGAAACCCCGATAACGCCCTCTCCCATAGCTTTATGCACTTTTTCAGAGAGTTCAAAACAGAGGCGTTCCGAAATTTTTTTCCCTATCCCCGGAAGAGAGGCGAAGAGCGATGCCTGAGAATCCACTATGGCATCAAGGATCTCCTGGAGATGCAGGGAGGCCATGATAAGCATGGCCATCCGGCTTCCCACCCCCCGAACCGAGGTAAGCATGGTGAAAAGGGTTCGCTCCTTTTCGTCAGCAAAGCCGAAGAGAATAAACCCTGCATCCTCCTGGGGCTGAAGATGCACGAAAAGGAGAAGCGGCTCTCCTTCCTCCGCAAGCTGGAGCACCGCTTTGGTACAGAAAAACCGAAATCCCACAGAGCCGACCTCAAGAACGATCTGTCCCCGATCAACCTCCGCAGAGGTGACGACACCCTTACAGTAGTGAATCATCTCTTTTCTCCCAAACCATAGTGCAGAGGCACATTAAGGTACTCCCATTGTATTGCCATGCCGTTCTCCCCCGCTCTTTTTTCGGATTTTAGAACATTCCCACCTTGTGATTATGACGGAAAAAGAGAAGTCCCGTAATGGCGATGGCAAGGCCATCCGCTGCATCATCGGGACGGGGAAGCTCCGGAAGATTGAGAAGTCGCTGCACCATCCTTTGAACCTGAACTTTATCAGCACTTCCGGTTCCGGAAACTGCGATCTTAACGTCTCCCGGATTCGGCTCAATAAGGGGTTTCTTCTCCAGCGCCACCAGAAGAAGTATCACCCCTCGAGCCTGCCACACCATTTCCGCTGTGGTTTTGTTGTTACCAAAATAAAGCTTTTCCACCGCTATACAATCCGGAGAAAAGGAGGAGAAGAGTTTCCCCAGATTTTCATACACATAAAGAAGCCGCTCCTCCATGGGAATTTTGGGAGAGGTCTCCAAACACCCGTACGAAAGGGACTTGAAAGAGGAACCCCTGAGCGAGACAACCCCATATCCTAAACGTCCCAAGCCCGGGTCGATACCGAGACAGACCATCTAGCTTTCCAGAGAATTCATGATATCCTCGGCAATATCGAAATTGCAAGAGACAGACTGAACATCATCCTGATCGTCCAAAACATCCAGAAGGTTGAGAATCTTTGCCGCCATCCCCTTATCCTGTATGGGAACGGTAGTCTTCGGAACCTGCTGTGTTTCGGCAGAACGCACCAGATACCCTGCATTTTTGAGAGCCTCCGCGACGTTCAGAACCACGCCAGGTTCCGTATATACTGTAACATCTCCATCTTCAGACGAGAGATCTTCTCCACCGGCGTCAATAACTGCGAGCATAAGCTCTTCTTCGTCTACCTTCCCCTGAATTTCGATAACACCCCGACGCTCGAAAATCCAGGAGACACACCCCGCCTCTCCGAAGTTTCCCCCGTTCCGGCTGAGAAGAGCCCTTATTTCTGGAGTGGTTCTATTTTTGTTATCTGTGGTGGCCTCAATAAGAACGGCGACCCCCCCAGGGCCGTATGCCTCGTACTGAACTTCTTCGTACACCGCCCCCTCAATCTCTCCAGTACCTCTCTTTATCGCCCGTTCGATGTTGTCAGAAGGAACCGAAGCCGATTTGGCCCGCTCAATGGCGGCCTTCAGTTTCATGTTCATTCCCGGATCCCCGCCGCCTTCCTTAGCGGCAACAATAATTGCTCGAACAAGTTTCTGGAACGCCACACCTCGTTTTGCATCCTGTGCTGCTTTTCTGTGCTTGATATTGGCCCATTTAGAATGCCCTGCCATGAAAATACCCCCGATTTTCAAGAATATTTTAATAAAGAATGCTGTCTACTCTGTTTCCCCTATTTCGCAAAGGGGCGGCATCTGGCGCTTGTGCTCCGAGCGTCGGTACGCTTCCTCCACAAAGGATTGTACCTCTTGAGAGACCGGTTGCTCAAGAAAATAATTATCCAGCTCCTGATACGTGTATCCCATCTCCTTTTCATCGGTCTGTCCTTCCCAAAGACCTGCGGAAGGGGGCTTGACAATAATGTCTCGCGGTACTCCCAGGTGATCCGCAAGAGCACGAACCTCCCCCTTGAGAAGATCGCCCAGGGGGAGAAGATCTACCCCAGAATCGCCATGTTTGGTAAAATATCCTACGGTCAGCTCAATTTTATTTCCCGTACCGCAAACGAGGAAACCTCTCTCCTGGGCTACAGCATAGAGGGTGAGCATGCGCAGACGAGGCTTTATATTTGCCAGAGCAAGAGAAGAAGAAAACGTCTCCTCGCCGGGAAAAGCCTCAAGAAGAGTATCGTAGGACCTGGAAAGGTCTATCCACATGGTAGGAATATCAAGGGCTTCTGCTACTTTGAGCGCATCCTCCGCATCCTGGGGATTGCTGTGGCAAGGCATAAGAACCCCGAGAATATTTCTTCCAAAGGCTTTGCGGGCAAGACCGGCCACTACGGCAGAATCAATACCCCCGCTCAGGCCAAAAACGCACCCCTTTCTTCCGGAAGAAGCTCCCCGTTCTTGCAGCCAAGCAACTATTCTTCTTTCCAAAGCTTCGGAATCCCTGTATGCTTTCACGTTAGATCCTCCTCATATATGCCGATTGACTTTCAAGAGGGTATTGTAGCACACCTTCTACATTCCTTTTCCATTCTCCCTAAAACCTTGCCGGGAAAGGATAGCCTGTTCGAAAAGAGGTATCTCTGCTATGAAAAAAGCACTTGTTTTTGATGGTTATGTGGATGAACCTTCCTGCTTCGGGGTTCCTCCTTACGTCTCTCCCTACGTTCGCTACGCCTTCGGACTGCTTCGAATTTTCGGCTTTGACGTGTCCTATATTACCGCAGACCAATGGAGGAAGAGCAAACCGGAAGATCTTTGGAAAGAAGCTGAATATATCCTTCTCATTACCGGTTTTACCGTGCCAGGACGATACCGCGGAGGAAGCCCTCTTCTCTTAAGGGAGCTTCAGGAACTGGCGCATCTTCCTCGACGGGGACTGTTTTTTTTCGGCGGACCCCTTCTTCACGGATACTCCCTTCAGGGGGGGCGTCCCGCTGAAGAGATGGGAAGTTTCTCTGTATGGGGGGATTGTTTTTCTCCGGATCCCGTAGCCTCTCTAGCCACTTTCTTGAAAGAAAATCGCCTGGATTCTCAGGCCAGAAAAAACTACAAAGATTGTGCTGCGTGGGCTACGGCGGGCGCACCCCTCGTTCTACAACACCCCTGCTATCCTCGGATTATTGCGGAGCTTGAGCTGTCTGAGGGATGTAGCCGCCAGGAGGGACACTGTAGCTTTTGCACTGAGTGGCAGGGACATCCCTACAGGGAACGCCCTTTCGAAGATGTGCTTGAGGAGGTTCGGGCTCTTCAAGAATGCGGGGTTCGGGCTTTTCGGCTTGGGAAGTGCTCCGATATTCTCTCCTACGGGGGGATTAAAACAGGCCGGGGGATATCTCCAAACCCGGAGATGCTGCAAAAGCTTTATGATGGTCTCCGCGAGGCCTGCCCAGAGATCCAGGTGCTTCACACAGATAACTGCAACCCCCTGACGGTAGCCCGGTTTCCCGAAGAGTCGCGAAGGGCAGTGGAGGTCATAGCCTCGCGCAATACTGAGGGGGATTGCCTTTCCCTGGGGATAGAGACTCTGGATCCGCATGTCTCTTCCCTTAACAATCTTAAAGTCAGCTTTGAAGAGGCCTTTGAAGCAGTCCGGATCATTAATGAAGCGGGGGGATGGCGCAACCACAGCCGAGGGCTTCCTAAAATCCTTCCGGGACTGAACTTTCTTCTGGGACTTCCTGGAGAAACCCGGGAATCTCTTGAATACAACACCCGTTTTCTTGAACTCCTCGTCCGCGAAAATCTTCTTGTACGGCGGATAAACATACGAAAGGTTATCTCTTTTCCCGAATCTCCGGTGGGGAAACTGTTGGAGCACACTCCTCCGCGAACCAAACCTCGGGATATTCGACGGTGGAAAGAGTGGGTCCGCGAGGAGATTGATCCGCTTATGTTTCAGCGATTTGCCCCTCTGGGAACCATCCTCCCGGGAGTTCTCTCAGAAACACGTTCAGGGCACTGCATCTTCGGAAGGTCCCTGGGAAGCTATCCTCCCCTCGTCGGAATCATGGACGATCTTCTTGCCGAAAATGTAAAGCTGGATGTCGCAGTAACAGACTACGGGAAGCGCTCTCTTACGGGGGTGCCCTTTCCTCTCTCTCTGGAAACCTGCTCCCGCACAAATCTTCTCGCCCTTCCCGGAATCGGCAAAGCACGGGCGGAAAGGATTGTGCAGCATGTCGGGAAAAAGGAGTGCCTCTCCTTAGAAGAGCTTCTTGATGATCCCGCTCTCGCAGCCCGGATCTCCATGTACTTTGTCTAGAGAAGAGGCTTCTGTAGTATCGATCCCCCGGGGGAGAAACAAAAAAAGAGAAAGGCAGCTTATCTGGCCACCCTTCTCCCCCAAAACTTCCGCCTCACCGAACTTCCCAAAAACAGCTACTTTTTATCTACCACTTCCTTCAGGACCTTTCCGGGCCTGAATACGGGTACTTTCTTCGCAGGGATCTTGATAACCTTTTTGGGATCCTGGGGATTACGTCCCTGCCGTGGTGCTCGATCCCGAACCTCAAAGGTTCCAAAACCGACGAGCTGCACCTTATCTCCCCGGGACAGAGCCTGTTCGATGGCAGAGAACACCGCATCCACGCACTCACTGGCATCCTTCTTGCTGCTGCCGGTTGCTTTGGCAACTTCATTTACCAAATCACTCTTGGTCACGCGAAACACCTCCTACAGATTTGGGACGAAACCCTCTGATATCAGGGCTGAAGTCGCCCTTTGACTCATTATTACAGCTTTTGTTAGGAAGGTCAAGGGCTCTAGCCGCCTAATCCGAACGATTCTTCCATTTTATTCTAATAGGTACTCCCGAGTAGTCTTCGAGAGATCGAAGTTTTTTTTCTACATGACGCTCGAACTGCTTTGTTACAATATCTTTATCATTAACCACAAAGAGGAAGAAGGGTGGTGCCGTCGCTGCCTGGGTACAGTAGTAGAGTTTGAGGAAACGTCCCTGTCCGTTGCTGGGCATCCTTTCGAAAGCCATAAGCTCGCGAAGGAGGACGTTAAGCTTTGACGTGGCAATGCGATTTTCTCGATGTTCGTGCACCCGGAAGATAGCCTTTATAAGATCTCCCATATTGCGACCTGTTTTCGCAGAGAGAAAGACCATGGGAGCGTGCTGAAAGAAAACGAAAGCTTGCCGGAGATACTTCCGCATATTATCCCCTATCTTGGGGTCTCCTGGGGCAAGATCCCATTTATTCACGGCAAAAACAAGGCCTTTCCCCTTTTCCAGCACGTGGCCACATATTCTTTTCTCGTTTTCGGTAGCGGGCTCCTCTCCATCCATAACAAGAACCGCCACATCGGAACGATCAATAGCGCTGTAACTACGAACCATAGAGTAATACTCCACCGCAGATGAGATCCTGGTTTTTTTTCGCAATCCCGCAGTGTCGATAATCCGCAGGGGGCCTGATGAGGTCTGCACAACAGTATCTATACTATCTCTGGTAGTCCCTGGCACGGAGCTTACAAGAGAGCGTTCCTGCCCCACAAAATAGTTGAAAATGCTCGATTTACCTACATTGGGACGCCCTACGAGAGCTACAGAAGGAACGGAAAGAACAGAAGACTCCTGAGAGAGTGCTTTTTGTTCTTCCTCCCCCTCCTCAGATTCCAGCATGTGGGAAATCGTATCGAGAAGTTCCTCAATATTTTTGTTGTGCACCGCACTTACGGCAAGAATCTTTTCGAAGCCGAGGGGAATAAAGTGATGTTCTCCAAGGTAATCGGGGGAATCTGCCTTATTAACCACCAACACAACAGGTTTACCGCTTTTCCGCAAAAACAGTGCAATGTCATGGTCTGTAGGCATCAAGCCTGTCTGAGCATCCACAAGAAAAAGAATGAGGTTGCTCTCTTCGATAGCGATCTCTGCCTGTTTTCGTATCTGAACATCGTATTCTTTGCTCTGTTCTCCGAGAATGCCGCCAGTGTCCACGATATAAAAAGTTTTATTGTTGTAAAGAATCTCTGCGTAGAGTCTATCCCTGGTTATCCCGGGGACATCATCTACAATAGCATGCCGTTTTCCGAGGAAACGGTTGAAAAGTGAGGATTTTCCGACGTTAGGTCTTCCAATAATGGAGATTACGGCCATGGCACTATTCCTTTCCAAAAAAGCATCCAAATACTTAAAAAATCAATCTCTCCATATGCGAAGGATACAGGGCTTTCTCTTCCTGGCATGAAGGTTTTGAATGTCAAAAACCCGGCGTATGGCTTCAAAAACAACAGTAGTGTTACTGCATTTTATCCAGAGCCTTTCTTCGAGTTTTTCCTGAGATTCCGAAAAAAGCGAAAAAGGTACATCCTGCCGTTCCATCTCCTCTTCCAGAGAGGTGCGTATGACGGGATCTGCGGATATTTCAATGAGAATCCCATATGGAGGAAAGGAAAAAACCTTTCTCTCCCGAAGCTCTTCTCTCCAAAATACATCCCAACCCCTTTCCAGAGCACCCTGCCATCCCTTTCGGGGATTCCTGGTCTGAAGAAAAATCTTTCGAGCAGGAAGGTGTTCTCTTCCGCGCCAGTAAGACTCCCAAACCATACGAAAGGCCTTTTCCCTGGAATTATAGGTCGATCTTCGAGCTTCTGCATCCGCGTCAAGCCAGGCAATGAGAGAAACGGGAAAAGCATCGCAGAGGGAAAGCGCTTTTCTGGTACCTAAAACAATACCCCCCAATCTTTTTATCTTTTCAAGAGGGAGTCCTCCATGCTTTTTTTCCCTATCGAAGAGAAAAAAAGGGACACTTTGCCCAAGAAGAGACTGAAGTTTCTTATGTAGATTCTGGAGCCCTGCTCTTCGATAGACAAATAGTTCTCCCCGACAATGGGGGCAACGTTCCCGGGAGGGTTCAGAGGCTCCGCATCGGGAGCAGCGGTAACATCCGGAGTCTGTAATCTCTAGGGTGCCGCCGCAAAGAGAGCAGGTAAAGACATATCCACAATCGGAGCAGAAAAGTTCCTGATTGTGATCAGTTCTGTCAAAAAGCCAGAGTATTCCTTCTCCCCTTCGTTGCCTTTCCAAACTCTCTTCCAAAAGCTTTTTGGAGACAGCGATTTCTCGTTCCGTACCTTGCATAGCGAGGGAAAGCCCATGTGAGGGATGGGTAAAAACAAAAGAGCTTTGAAGAGAGTCCTTAAAATCAGGTTTGAGCTGCACAAAAACCCTGGACGAAGGGACCCGCCCGCCGAAACAGACAGAACTTGAAAAATAACTCCCCCGCTTGGCAAGAATTGACCGGGCATGAAGAAAAGGGTTTTTTCTGAATTCGTAGGCCCCACTCTCTTCCTGATCAATAACGATGAAATCCATTTTAGGGAAAGGGGCGAAGATTGATCCCAGGGAACCCACAAGAAAGGAAATTGCTCCCTGTCGGATCTGCTCCCATACAAGGAACTGTTTCTCTTTTTTCCCTTTTCCCGAAAGGTCCCAGAGGGCTCCTCCCACCTGAAGTTTTCTCTCCTCCAGATAGAGCCAAAAGGCCCGAGCCTGTTCTATTTCGGGGAACACAAAAATCCCCCTGGAGGAGGGAGCTTGTTCCAGCATATCCGCGTAGACTTGGCGGCGTAAAGAATCCTGTCCTTTATATATGCAGTTATAGGAGGGACTTCCTCCCCCCTTTTCGGGTTCCCAAGAGGAGGGGAGGATCCTTTCTCCCCGCACAATCTGCTCGGGCAACACAGTTTTTAATGCCAACCCCGGAGCGCAGAGATACCGTCGAGAAATCCACAGAGAAAGCTCCCACAGCTCTTTCCCCATAGGCGGAGTACTCTCAAGAAAATTTCCCGCTTCCCGTACCGTAAATTTTCGGGAGCCTTCCCTGGATGGAGGATTTTCCCGGGAGAGAAAGAATCCCACCCGGCGTGTTTTTCCAAGGGGAACATCTACTCTGGATCCAGGAAGAGGAGAGGGAGAAGGAAGCTGTGTACAGGCATAGGTTAAGGGGGTCCACCAGGGACCGGGAACGATAACCGAAAGATAGTTCATTGAGGAGAGGCTGTCATGAGAGGCCTGTTCCTTCCGAGGGGGAGATGGCGTCAAGAATGGCGGCTGCAACCTGCGATTTGCTTCCTTCGAAAGTGCGGCTTCTTCCATCCCTGTCCAGAAGAGTGACAGTATTACGGGAAGAGCCGAAAGCTGTCTTCTCTCCCCCCACAGAGTTTGCCGCCATGTAATCCGCATTCTTTTGGATCAATTTTTTCTGAGCATTTTCGAGAAGATCCTCGGTCTCTGCGGCAAATCCTAGAAGGATTTGGTGCTCTTTTTTTACTGCCCCCGCCCGGGCGAGTAGGTCAGGATTCTGAACCAGATCCATTTCGAGAGTCCCTCTCCCTTGCCGCTTTATCTTGTGAGAGCTTTTCTGCTGAAACCGGTAATCGCCCACTGCAGCAGCCATGAGAAGGATATCGTATACATCGCGGAGGCGCTCCATCTCCTCCCCCATCTCCTGGGCACTCACCACAGGGATATGCTGTAATCCATACATGTTTCCCTCACATACAGGCCCCGTGAGAAGCGTTACATCAGCCCCTCTGTACCAGGCTTCCCGGGCGAGAGCATACCCCATCTTTCCTGAGCTTGGATTGCTTAGAAAACGTACGGGATCCAGAAATTCCCAGGTAGGCCCCGCTGTTACCAGTACCCTCTTGCCCTGAAGATTTTTTACAGGGGCGAGAGCACGCCAAAGCTCTTCCAGGATATGGGTATTGTCCTGCATCTTCCCCCTTCCCACGGTTCCGCAGGCAAGACGCCCCTCTGCAGGCTCCACCACATGGTGTCCCAGATTTCTGCACTCCTCGGCATAGAGGGTGGTCATCGGGTGTTCCCACATATGCGTGTTCATGGAAGGAAAAAGAACCCCTCTTCGGGGAGAGGCGAGAAAAACTCCTCCCAAAAGAAGATGAGATTCCCCCCGGGCAATGATTTTAAGGGAGTTCGCCGTACAGGGAGCTACCACGAGAAGATCTGCCCACTCTGCAAGAGAGATGTGCGGTATGGTCCATCCCGTAGCGTCGTTCAGGAAATCCTCTTCCCGAAAAACCTGTTCCTTTGTCAGGGTGGCAAAAAGAAAGGGAGTGACGAACCTCTCTGCGGCCCTGGTAAGAAGTACCCGTACAGTATTTCCCTCTTTTACAAGAGTATGAACCACCTCGGGCATTTTATAGGCTGCAATGCCCCCTGTAATGCAGAAAAGAACGTTATTTCCCTTTTTCCAAGAGCACATAGGGCATTCCCTCAAAGAGAGGAGTTAAAGGATCCCCTCGGGAAGACGAATGGCAAGCTTGCCTTCCAGGAGTTCCCGTGTGGCCAGAGAGATGGCTTTTTCGGCACCGTCAAGAAGTCCCTGCCCCTTCTGTTCACTTATCTGGCGTGCTCTCTGGGCGATAACCGAGGTGAGAGCATATTTGTTGTCGATGCAATTTTCTGAACCAAAAACCTTTTCGTAGTCAAAAAAAATCATACTGCACCTATCCCTTCTGATTTCGCAGGCGAAACACAAGATCCACTAGATCTGCCGCTGCAGTATCTACATTTTCATTGATAACGCAGTAGTCATACTCTCCACAGTGCGCCATCTCTTCCTCGGCGTTCTGAATACGCAAGGAAATTTGGTCCAGCGATTCGCTCTTTCTTTTAGCAAGACGATCAAGAAGCTCTTCCCGTGAAGGGGGCATAATGAATATGAGCACAGCCTCGGGGTAGGACTTCTTTACTGCAAGAGCCCCTTGAACATCAATCTCCAGCAGCACATCTTTTCCCTGAAGAAGCTTCTGCTCCATATCATCTCGCGGAGTTCCGTAATAGTGATCATGCACCAGAGCCCACTCAAGGAATTTCCCCTGATCTACAAGTTCTCGAAAAACCTGGTCTTGCACAAAAACATAGTCCTTTTGCGGAATTTCATTTTGTCGCGGAGGCCGGGTGGTCCATGACACCGAATAATGCAGGTCTGGGATTCTCTCAAAAAGGATTTTTCGTAGCGTCCCTTTACCGGCACCACTTGGGCCGGAGAGAACAAAGAGTATTCCCCTTTTTTTATTATTCATGCTGAACTGATACCCCTCCTTCCTCGGCATAACGATGGGCCAGAGTTTCCGGTTGAAGAGCTGAGAGAATCACATGTTTGCTATCCGTGATGAGCACAGAGCGGGTTTTTCTCCCTTGGGTGGCATCAATGAGGAGTCCTTCCTGCCGAGCCTCTTCTTTTAATCGTTTTACCGGCGCCGAAGAGGGAGAAACGATCGAAATCACCCTGTCCCGGACCACCATATTGCCAAAACCGATATGTAAAAGTCGAGAGTTCATGTCCATCACTCCACATTCTGTATTTGTTCTCGAATGCGCTCCAGTCTTGACTTGATTTCCACAACCCCCCATCGGATATCCCCATCATTTGACTTCGATCCCATGGTATTAACCTCTCGATTTATTTCCTGGAGAAGGAATTCCACCTTTCTCCCCACGAGCCCCTTGTCCTTCATGGAAGATTTTATTTTCTCAGCGTGACTTTTAAAGCGGCAGACTTCCTCGGCGATGTCCTGTTTTTCCGCAAGAAGGGCTGCTTCCTGGAGAATCCTCGATTCATCGAAAGAAAGATCTGCTCCAACATCTTCTACAAAATTTTTCAATCGATCCCGTAAAGTCAGAATCACATCTTTACGCAAAACATTCCAGCGTTCCTCAATGCGGCTGAGAAATTCTTCCGCTTCAAGCAGATTCTGCAGCATATCCTCGTGAAGATGCTCTCCTTCAAGGGAGCGCATCGTATTCCAGGCAACAACAGCCTGTTCTAGCTCCTCAAAAATATGCTGTTTCAGTTTTTCGTAAAGATCCTCTCCCAAAGCTCCTTCCTGATCGAGCACCCCCGGAAGAAGAAGCAGTGAATCTATCCGCACATCCTCAAGGATATGATATTTTTTTTGGATCTGCTGGATTTTGCGAAAATACTCTCCCAGCACATCCTCCGAAATAGGGACCATACGCTGTTCTGAGTTCCAGTAAAAGGAGATGCGCGCCTGCATCTTTCCCCGAAAAGACTCCTTCCGTAGTCTATTCTGGATCTCCTGTTCTATAAAGGCAAGATCTCGGGGTACTCGGATGGAAATATCCTGATACCGATGGTTTACGCTGGAGATAGTGCACTCCAGGCTTCCCCAGGGTGTCTGCGCCTGGCTTCGTCCGTAACCGGTCATGCTTTTCATGGCTATCATTCCTTCTTCGAGAAAAAACGCTCTAGATACCCCAAGAGAAAAGGAAGACCTTCCCCGGAGAGAACGCTTACCGGAAAAACGGACTCCTCTTCTCGGGCAAGGAAAAGGGAGTACTCCTCTAGAATTTCTCTGGGTAGCATGTCAATCTTGTTAATCAGACAGACTCGAGGTACTTCCCACGCACTGATGTCACGCAAGGTTTCCCGAACAACCTGGTAGTCTTCCCGGAAAGATGGGCTTGCTCCGTCCAGAACGAGCAAAAGTATCTGGGCCGAGGAAATCTCTTCGAGGGTAGCCCGAAAAGAAGAGATCAGTTCCGGGGGCAAATTCCGGATAAAACCAACCGTGTCGGAGAGCAGAAAGGTATCTCCACCAGGAAAAAAAGCCTTACGAACGGCAGTGTCAAGAGTGGCAAAAAGTTTGTCCGATCCTGAAATATCGTCTCTTCGGGCCAGCTTGCCGAGAAGGGTCGTTTTTCCGCTGTTAGTATATCCCACCAGCGCTGCCAAAGGGAGAGCCTTTTTTGATCTGCGTTGACGGCGATACCCTCGTTGTTTTTGGATGGTCTGGAGTTTTTTTTCGATGTTCTGTATGTTTCTATCCAGCTTACGTCTATGCCGGGCGTATTCGGTCTCTCCGGGACCCCGGGTACCGATGCCTCCTCCAAGGCGTGACATCTGCTGTCCCAATCCTTTGAGATAGGGTATCTCACGACGGTACCGGGCAAGGGCAATCTGAAGCTTTGCCTCGGTTGTAAAGGCCCGGGCTTCGAAGATCTGGAGAATAATCTCCGATCGATCCCACACGGTTTTTCCGAGGAACGACTCCAGGGCATACCGCTGACGAGGGGTAAGAAAACCGTCCACGACAGCAATAGGAGCTTCAAGAAAATCCATAGAGGCCTGTATTTCGAGGATTTTCCCCTTTCCGACATAGTACTGGGGATCTGGAGCCTTCCGGTATTGCACAAAAAACCTCAGAAGAGTACAGCCCAGAGTGCCCAGAAGAATCTGAAGTTCCTGAATCTGTCTATCGAGAACTGCTTCGGAATTGCCGGAGTTTCCAAGTACAGTAAATGCGACAACTCTCTTTTGAATTGTCGCACCTTCGTGAGATTTTTTCACAAAAATTCTCCCTGCGCACAAAACAAACCCACGCCCCCTCTAGGAGGAAGCCATATGAAGAACCAGTTTTTCCACAACCTCGTCTATCGAGAGCGAGGTTGTGTCTATTTCCAGAGCATCAGAAGCCTTCCGAAGGGGAGATTCCTTTCTGTTGCTATCCAGGAAATCCCGCTCCAGAATATTTTTTAAAACTTCCTCGCAGGAGATGCGGGAGGCAGGGTCTTTTTGCCGAAGCTCTCGGCATCTTCTCTTTGCCCGTTCTTCCGGGGAAGCACTGAGAAAAAATTTAAAGTTCGCCTGAGGAAAAACAACGGTCCCCATGTCCCGCCCCTCCGCCACCACACCGGGCTCCTGAGCTTGCTGACGCTGCAAGGCTACAAGATGCTTTCGCACCCCGGGGAGGGACGCATAAAGAGAGACTCGCTCAGAGATTTGGGGAAGGCGGATCGCCTCGGTGATGTCCCTTTCGCAAAGAAAGAGACGTTCTGCGCGAAAACGAAGAGATATGGAGTTCATGAGTCTTTCGATCTTTTCGGTCTCCTCAGGTTCCACGGCGTTTTCCATAAAATAGAGGGCCACCGCACGATACATAGCCCCCGTATCAAGAAAGGGGAGGCCACATCTTGCAGCAATTTTTTTTGCCACCGTGCTCTTTCCCGAACCTGCTGGCCCGTCTATGGTGACGATAAGCACGAGAGCTCTATACTCTCTCCAGATGGAACTCTTCTTCCACCTGGGAGATAAGATCCACCGATTCGGAAAGAAGCATCTCGAAATCTGTAACGCCGAGACGCTCCAGTGCGCCTGGGGAGATGTTGCTCTGGAGACCATCCGCCCCCAGCCCCAGACCAAGCATAAGACAAATCGCATTGGCCAGATGAACCACATCCACGAGCTTGCGCATCTGCATGTCCTCTGCATCGAAAGCATCCGGCTCGTGATGATACCGAGCCACATACTGATAGGATTCGGGAAGATTCCACTGCTCAAGGATCATGCTCGCCACCTGAGCATGATCAAAGCCCAGCACATCTCTCTCAGCATCCACAAAGGGAACTCCTTCTTCTTCGACAAGGCGAACGATAATACTGTATCCAAAGCGGACAAAATCATTCAGCACTATTTTGCCGAGATCATGAAGGATTCCTGCCACGTAGGCCTCTTCGGGATCTGCTCCAAATTTTTGGGAAAGATGCTTCGAAACATAGGCCACCCCAAGAGAGTGAATCCAGAGCTGCCCTCGATCAAGGGCGTATCCGGTGAAGGAGCTTTCCATGAACTTATACACCGATGCAGAGAGGACAATGCTCTTCACCGCCCGGAATCCGAGCAGGGCAATGGCTTCGGTAACACTCGTGATCCTTCTGGAAAAGCCATAGTAGGCAGAATTCGCCAGACGCAAAATGCGTATAACCAAACCTTCGTCTCGGGAAAGCTTATGAGCCACATCACTGGCACTGCTGTCAGGATTATCGAGAACCTTGAGCGTGTCAATGACAAACTGAGGTAAGGAAGGAATCTCCTTCACCCTTTTTAAAACGCGCTTCTGTATAAGATCTTTTGTTCGATCATCAATTCCCTGCATGATACGACCTCCCGCATGGATTCCAGTTTAGACCGAACCCCCATGGTGTATCATACACCATAGCTCCTTTTTAGAAAATGTTCGGTATGTTCCGGGGAGAAGATTTTTCAGTTCCAGATTTCCTAAGGCTACGCGCTTCAAGAAAAGAACGCGATTCCCAAGATGTTCCGCCATAAGGCGGATCTCCCTCTTTAAACCCTCCCGAAGAACAATGCGTATCCAGCGGTTCTCAGGTTCTCGAGAGAGAATCTCCAAAGAGAGAGGGACTCGCCTTTTCCCCTCCAGGGGAATTCCCTCTCTCCAGGCGAAAAGGGCTTTCTGCATCAAAGGACGCTGGAGCATCACTTCGTAGGTTTTTGATACACCCTGGCTCGGATGCCCCAGGGAATGAGAAAAATCCCCATCGTTGGTAAGAAGCAAGAGCCCCTGACTATTCTTATCAAGACGTCCTACGGGAAAGAGGCGGTGGACGTTGAGAAAAGAGATGGGGAGCATCTCGTATATTGTAGCATTATGAGGGTCGGACATGGAACAGACATACCCCTCGGGTTTGTAAAAAACCACGTAGAGATGCTTCTGGAGAAGAAGGGGTTCTCCCCGAAGGGATACGGTTTGCCCGGGTAAAATAAGGGTCCCCGGAAAACGAACTACCTCTCCATCCACGGAGACCGCCCCCTCCTCCACAAGGGTCTCCACAGATCGTCGGGATCCCACACCACAAGAGGCAAGAAATTTATTGAGGCGAATTTTTTCTTCAGACACCATGGCCTTCTCCTACTCCTTTTCCTGGAGTTCCTCAAGGGAGGGAAGGTCTGTGATAGAGTTTATACCAAATATTTCGAGAAAAAAATCCGTGGTTCTATAAAGAAAAGGATTCCCCGTTCCTTTTCTTCTTCCTGCGATACGCACTAAACCGAAACGCAGCAAGGTGTCGACTACTCGATCACAGCGAACGTTGCGGATCTCCTCAATCTCCCCGCGGGTTACAGGTTGATTGTATGCGATTACCGCAAGGGTTTCCAAAGCCGCTTTGCTGATCCGGAGTTTCTCTTCTCCCGCCTGAACTCTTAGTTTTTCCACCACATCGTGATGTTCGGGGGCCGTGACAACCTGCCATCCCCCTGCAAGTCGCACAATACGAAGAGCGTGTTCCTGCCGGTAATGCTCCTGAAGATCCTTGAGGAGTTTTGCTATTTGATTTTTCTCCTCTTCCATCAACCCGGCAATCCTCTCCTCCGAAAGGGGTTCTGGAGAGGAGAAGAGAAGGGCTTCCAAAGCATGTATGCGAGCATCCTGTGAACTATGCTGAAGAGACATGGATATTCCCAAAAATTTCTTCCTGAACGATGTAAATTTCTTCCTTGCGGCACATTTCAAGAAGGGCTAGAAGCGTAAGCACGACAAATCCTCTGTTTTTTTGCTCTCTCAGAAGATCTCTAAAAGAAAGGGTTCCCTCTTTTTCGAGGATCTGACGAAGCTCCTCCATTCGAGATTCCACCTGGCCTTCTTCCGGAATCGCTACAGGAACCCCCTGCCAAGGGTCTTCCAAATCCTCAGCGATATCTTCGCAAATCTGGCTGCTTCTCTGGCGATGCTGTTCAAAAAGATCCCACCACAACATCCCCAGAAGATAAAGATCCCCGGCGTCAAAAAAAAGGGCTCCCTCGGAAGAAGCTCGAGAGAAACAGCGCTGTCGTTCCTCCAGATGTTTTTCCAGAAGAAATGCGGCCTTTCTGTAGGGCTTATAGGTCTCCACAAGCTTTTCCACAGGGAGATCCTCCTCGTCCTCCCATTGCTGCTCTTCTAGGGCCTGAGAGGGTAGAAGAGAAACTGCCTTATCGTGAAGCAGTCTGGAGGTAAGGGAGAGAAAATGAAGGATTTCCCGGAGGTGGAATTCTTCTTTTTTTCGAAGATAGGCGGTGTAGAGCAGCACAATCTCGGAAAGGCGGATCTGGGAAAACTCAAGATTCCCCGACTCCACCAATTCGCAGAGAAGATCCAGAGGGCCGGAAAATCCTTTCGTTTCGATTTCAAACATGAAACCTACCGAAAGCTCCCCCGAATAAGCCCCATAGCATCAACAACCTCTTTCATGGTTTGGGATCCCACTTTACGGGCCTTCGTAGCTCCCAGAAGGAGGAGTTCTTGAAGCTTTGCGGGATCTTTTGCAAAAGTGGCACGCCGCTCCTGAATGGGCTTCAGCACCTCAAGGATATGCCCATTGAGTTTCTTTTTACATTCAATGCAGCCAATCCCGGCAGTTCTGCAGCCATGATCAAGCTCGGCTCTCTCCTCTTCGTTTTTGTTGAACACGAGATGAATATCCCAGACAGGGCACTTCGCAGGATCTCCGACGTCGGTCTTGCGCATCCGGGCAGGGTCAGTCTTCATGGTGCGCAGTTTATCCCAGAGCATCTCAGGCTCATCGGAGATGGTGATACTGTTATCGTAGGATTTGCTCATCTTTCGCCCATCCGTTCCCGGGACCTTCGGAGTAGGGGTAAGGATCGTTTCGGGTTCCGGGAAAACAGGACCGTAAAAGTTATTAAACCGTCTGGCGATCTCCCGGGAAAGCTCCAGATGGGCAGACTGATCCTCTCCAACAGGAACCTTCTCTCCCTTGTAGATGAGGATATCCGCCGCCTGAAGAACAGGGTACCCTAAAAAGGCGTAGTTGTTGAGATCTTTGTAGTTAATGTTCTGCTTCTGTTCTTTGTATGTCGGATTGCGTTCGAGCCACCCCAGCGGGGTGATCATAGAAAAGGCCAGATGCAACTCCGCATGCTCCGGTACGTGGGACTGAATAAACACAACGCTTTTTTCGGGATCAATTCCCGCACCGAGCCAATCCAGAAAAACCTCGGTACAGTTCTGCTGCACCATCCGAGGATCCGCATAATCCGTCATAAGAGCGTGCCAGTCAACAATGCAATAAAAGCACTCATTTTGCTCTTGCTCCTGTAGGGCTTTCCAGTTGTAGAGCGCTCCTGCAAGATGCCCCAGATGAAGCTTTCCCGTCGGTCGCATTCCGCTAAAAACACGTGGCATAACGAAAGACACACCCCTTCTTTTCTTCGTGAAACATTTTCATGAAATTTGATTGTTTTTTATTTTTCTTGGCTTTTACAGAGACGCTACTTTTTCGTCTCTTCATCTCTAAAGGAGCATAGCAGGTTTTTCCCAGGATTGGAATGGAATATACGAAAAGGCAAGCCCTTTTCCCCAAGATTCTTGCCATCTCCGAACGATTGCGAAAAAGGCGACCTCTTCCATCTCGCCGTGATCTACCTCGATAAGGGAGAGGCCGTTCTGAAGAGCTTCAAGCCGATGATGGTATTTGAGATCCCCCGTGATAAAAAGCTCCGCTCCCCCAGAGAGGGCATCCCGCCAGAAAGAGCTTCCAGAACCTCCTACGAGAGCAATCTGCGAAAAGCTATGAGTCTCCTCGTGGCACGGCGAACGGTACCCTTTTACCCAGGAGAGGTTCCAGCACCCCCGGAGCGTCTCTCCCAAAGCGTCCATGCAAAGAGGTTTTTCTAAAACCCCTAAGGCCCCATCTCCTTCCAGAGAAGAGACGTCCCTCGGAAGAAGCGGAGACGTCTTGTGTAACGAGAGCATCTCCCCCAAGGTTTTGTTAATGCCCTGTGATGCTCTATCAAGATTGGTATGGAGAGAGAGGATGGAAAGGTTGTTCTGTAACGCCCGCTGAAGGGCTTCTCCTTCGGGGGTTCCCGTATGTATGGAGGAAAGAGAAAAAAAAGGAGGATGATGGGTGATAAGCAGGGAGCATCCCTCCGCTACTGCAGAGGCCACGGTAGTTGAAAGAACGTTAAGGGAAAATCCCACCTTGGAAACCTTCTGTTGAGTATCACCCACGAGAAGTCCCACGTTATCCCAATCTTCCTTCAGGGAAAAAGGAGCCTCGACTTCTATGCGGCCCAGGATTTCCTTTATGCTGTGCATGAGCGCTCCTTTCGTTATCCATGACAGATCAAAACAAAAAAGCCACCGTGCAAGGTGGCTGTCTTTTCGGATGGTGGGCCCACCTGGACTCGAACCAGGAACCTTCCGGTTATGAGCCGGTGGCTCTGACCAATTGAGCTATGGGCCCCTTCGGTAAAAATTTCCCAGAAAAGGAACGGCTTCCTATTCTATACTAATACAGCCTACAGGGCAACTCTCAGCTGCTTCCTTGACGCACTCTTCCGAGGCATCTCCTATTACCTTCGCCTTCCCCGCAGATTCATCAAGTTCGAACACCGCCGGACATATTTGCACACATACGCCGCATCCGATACATTCTTCCTGGTCAACACTCACAGTCATAAAGCAGCCACCTCCTCCCGTTGGCAGATTTTAGAGCAGAAAGGCAAAAGCGTCAAATATTTCTCCTTTTTCTCTTTATTGAGCGGGCTTTTACATTCTATATTCATTTTATGGTGACCACTGCGGTACGATCCTTTTCTACATTTACCTCAAGAAGAGCGTGAACCTCCGGAAGCGCCAGGCGGCCTGGCTGAGAAGTTGCCGAAGCGAGGAAGACCCCCACTCCTGCCACCTGAATTCCTGATTCTCGGGCAACTTGAAGCATTCCAGCCACAGTACTCCCGCCACGCATGAAATCATCGATAATAAGTATTTTCTTCTTTTCCTTAAGTTGTCGCACTCCCATGTACATGGTTCGAACGTCTCCTCCCATGGCAGGATAATGCACCGCCACGGCAGAGCCATCGCTCGGGCGATTTCGGAAGCGACAGAGCACCACAGGTATGCCGAGAGCGTGGGCTGTAAACATGCCTAGGGGAATGCCCTTTACTTCGCTCGTCATCACAGCATCTGCGCCACTTGATGCGAAATGGGATGCAAGAATGTAGCCGAGCCGAAAAGAGTAAAAGGGGTTGAAGATAATATCGCTGTAGTAGAGAATCCCTCCAGGGAGTACCCTTTCAGGATCCTCAAGAAGCGAGACAATCTCCTGAAGCCACTCCTTTCTCTTGCTCTCTTCAAGTGAGGGCTGGAAAAAAGCGCCCCCGTTTCTTCCACGTCCTACCTGTACCGACCCATACCCTTCCTGCTTCACAGCCTGCGCTAGAAGGGAGATGTCCTCGCTGATCACCGTCTTAGACACCTCAAAAAACTCCGCTATTCTGGTAACGGAAAATTGCTTTGAAGGATATAGAAAGAGCTTTGATGCGATACGAAGCATCCGGTCCATTCTCTTAACTTTCATAATCTACCACGACTCCAGGTAAAGAGTTTTTTGAATCCAGGGAAGGGCCGCTACCCCCTCGAGAAATGACTGTGTCTTTTTCGTTTTCCCCTTTTCTCTTCGCGGGTAGAGGGCATACATGGAGCTACCGCTTCCCGAGACACCCCACGCAAGTGCTCCTTCGGAGGCGGCGAGGGAAAAGAAGGAGGCATAGGCCTCTTGGAAGGGAAGTACCGAGATGAAGTCGTTTGGCATAAGTCCGCAAAATTCCCCCTGTCGAAGCTTTCTCATAAGAGAAAACATCTCTTCCCGCGCAGAAGCTTCAGAACTCCAGCAAAGAAATCCTTGCGATTCTTTTTCGTCGAGATCTTTGTAGGCTTTTGCAGTTTGAGAAGACCAATCGGGAAAGCAGAGAATGACAATGCAGTCAAAATCAACCTCCATGGGTTCTATCTTTTCGCCTATTCCAGTAAGGAAAGCTCCTCGGTGAGGAGAGTTGAGAAACGGGACATCCGCTCCCAAGAGAGCAATTTCCCGATCCTCCAAGGTAATGCCGTATCGTCTTTCCATCCACAGCAGGAAGGCCGCAAGATTACCGCTCCCCCCCCCTACTCCTGTTCCGGGGGGAATACTCTTTTCGATGACTATATTCTGAAAAGGAAAGGGAGGGTTTTTGTGGCGCATAATTTCCAGCGCTCGAAAAAGAATATTGGTTCCCTCAATAGGATAGTTACGCGTAACTATCTGGTCTCTCTCAAGGGAGGGTTCTTCGAAAGAGGGCTCGAGAAAACGTATAATCTCCCCCCGGGGGAACTTAAGAACTCCTGACCCGAGGGAGTGGTAACCATCAGGACATTTCTCAATAATGCGCAGGGTAATATTTATTTTCAGAGGAGACTGGACAAGAAATTCTTTCATAAAAATACTCCTTGATCTCAGGATTCCCGGGATCTCTTCCGGAGAATCCGTTTATCCCCTACTCTCCGAGTATACCCCCGGCTATCCAGGTACTCTAAGAGAGGAAGCATATATTTTCGAGAGCTTTCAAATGTATCGCGCACCTCTGAGAGGGTAAAGGCTCCGGAAAACCCCTCAAGAGCAGCGAGAACGGACTCTTCCTGAAATCTGGAGAGAACCATGTTCTCGCCGATAAGAGCAATCTCTCCAGAGGATTTCGCCTCTCCGAGAAGCCCTTTCAGATCCTTATCCGAAAGGCCCAGTTCGCTACAAACTTCTTCTACCAGAGGGAACTGCATCCCCTGACGACGGCAGAAATCGAGAAGAAGGGGGAGCTTTTCCTCGTAGAGGGCAGCAAGGTTATGGGTACAGTCCACATGACGGAAAAGATCCTCCTGAAGCAAAAGTTTCTCTCTCTGCCGAACCAGCTCCTCCGCCACCAGCCGAAGTACGCGCGGCTCTTTTATTGGAAAGGAGGGGGCGAGAAGTTTTTCGAACGGCACTCCTCGGAGACCCTTTTCCTGAGCATACCTTTGGACAAGCTCCTCTTCTAGTGCTTTTCCCCTCTGATCCATGAAGTTTTTTGACACCAGAAGAGCGTTCTTTTCTCCGAAGACATAAAGATCGTTTGTTTTTTTAAGATTTACTATAAGGTTCTGAAAATCTCTTGGGGGTATCTGAAGAGCGGAAAGACCAACCTTTTCCTCAAGGCACCCCATTTCTTCAAGATATCTTAAGAGATATTTCTTCGGAGAATGCATGCTTTTTTGGAGTTCTTCCGTAAAGATTTTTTGTCTCTGACGATCTCTACTCCCTCGGGGTTTCTTTCCATAGGGGAGCACCACTTCTCCCCCGGCTATCGTACGGACTGGGCTATAGCTCCGCAGAATAAAGCGCTGCCCTCGTAGCATGGATTGAGGTGTTTCCAAAACAAGTTGTGCCGGCAGAACGTCTCCGGGGGTGGCCTCTTTGCGATCAAAAAAAACAAGGCGCCCTATGCTTTCAGAAGTTCCCATGTGCACATGCACTCTCTGCCAGTGCTCCACTCGGTCTCCCGAAGAAGCAAGTACCTGAAGCATGACGTTACAGCATTGAGAAGGGACGAGAATCTCCGGGGGAGCAAGCACATCCCCCCGCTCTAGCATATCCCCTTTGGCTCCTGAGAGGTTGATCGCAATCCGCTGCCCCCCCACCGCCTGAGAGACCTCAAGGTTATGTACCTGCAATCCGCGTACACGGAACAGATCTCCCCTGGGAAGAGCCTGCAGTTCATCCCCGGCATAAACGCTTCCTCCCCATGCTGTGCCGGTCACCACGGTACCAAAACCCTGTTTGGGAAAGACCCGATCAATGGGGTAGAAAAAGATGCTCTGAAGAGATCGGGAGGGGGCATGACGCACCATCTTCCCAAGCTCTTGGAGGAGGTCCGGAAGTCCCTCCCCCGTGTGGGAAGAGAGAGGCACCAAAGGAGCATTCTCCAAAAAGGTCCCCTTCACGGCATTCTGCACATCCTCCGTCGCCAGATCAAGCATCTCCTCGTCCACGAGGTCTTTTTTTGTAAGAGCTACAACGCCGTGGGAGATCCCGAGAAGGGTAAGAATATCCAGATGTTCCCGAGTCTGGGGCATAACCCCCTCATCAGCGGCAACCACCAGGAGAACCCCCTGTATGCCTGCAGCCCCGGCCACCATCTGACGTATAAACCGCTCATGCCCTGGCACATCCACGACGCTGATCACGGTTCCATCCGGAAGGGTAAGAGGAGCAAAGCCGAGTTCGATGGTGATGCCCCGTTTTTTTTCCTCTTTCAGGCGGTCGCAGTCATGTCCAGTGAGAGCCTTTACCAGGGTGGTCTTACCGTGATCAATATGCCCGGCAGTACCGAGAACAAAGGGATACTCCGCCGAGGAAGAGGCATTTTCAGGGATATCTGTCATGAGAATACACCCTCCTTAACACTCTGGACGAGAAGATCTATCTGTTCGGGCAAAAGAGTGCGCATGTGAAGAATAAGAGCATTTTCTCGAACTACCGAGATAACGGGAAATGACGCAGAGCGCAGACGCTTTTGAAAGAGTGCCGGGGAAAGTCCCGGATATGTAAGGGCAACTCCAAAGCCCCTCAGGGTGGTTCCGGGAAAAGAGCCCCCTCCGATGGTATCCTCTGTCGAAACTAGCTCGGCACGAAGATAGGGGACGGCCCCCTCCAACTTCTGCCGAAGCTCCTCCCCTCGCTCTTGAAGCGTCTCTTCTGAAATGCTCATCATGGCAAGGGTAGGGACCTCCATCTCCCTCTTCGTGAGATAAAGCCGCAACGTGGCCTCCAGAGCTGCGAGGGTCATCTTATCCACCCGAAGAGCCCGATAGAGGGGGTGCCGTCGCAACTTCTCCACTAGAGCAACCCGGCCCACGATAATTCCTCCCTGGGGGCCTCCGAGAAGCTTATCCCCCGAGAAGGTTACCATATCCACCCCCTGAGCTATGCAGCTGCGAACGGAAGGCTCCTGAGAGCCACAGAGGGGGGAAAGATCAATAAGGGTACCGCTCCCGAGATCCTCCATGAATATGCAGTCCTTTTCTCGGGCCAGGGCGGCAAGCTCTTCCCGGGGCACTGAGGAAGAAAAACCCAAAATTTTGAAATTCGAAGGGTGCACCTTGAGAAGGAGCGCGGTCTCTTCCGTGAGGGCCTGGATATAATCCTTCAGGTGGGTTCGATTGGTGGTACCCACCTCTACCATCTTTGCCCCCGAGAGAGACATGATTTCGGGAATCCGGAAGGAGCCCCCGATCTCTACAAGCTCTCCACGGGAGACTACAGCCTCCCTCCCCTGAGCCAGAGCCGTAAGGGCCAGAAGCACCGCTCCGGCGTTATTGTTCACCACCAGAGCTGCGTCCGCCCCCGTAAGCTGGCAGAAAAGCCACTCCACGTGAGCATGTCGGTTTCCCCGCTCACCCTCCTGAAGATCATATTCCAGAGTGTTGTACTGGGAAGCGATCCGGCACACTGCCTCCACCGCTTCAGGATGAAGAAGGGATCGCCCCAGATTGGTGTGTACCACAACCCCCGTGGTATTGATAAGGGGGATCAGCTGGGGAACACTCCGGCGCATGCAGAGGAGTTCCGCCTCTTTAAGAAGAGATTCCACCGAAAGATCTTCCATCTCTCCCTGCCGGATCTTCTGGCGTGCATAGCCGATCACCTCAGCGATAATGCTTTTCACAGCCTCGCGCCCTATAGCTGCTTCTGCGTGAATCACCCAGTCTGCAGCAAGGATCTCATCCATGGAAGGAATCTTCCGTAAAAGAGCCCGTCTCGATGCATCAAGCAAAAAAACCACCCCGTTCACAAAATAACGTTTTCCGTCACATTCCCGTTCCCCAAAAAACCTTTATCTCAAAAACTACGGCTATTATAATACTGTTTTTTCCTGTATTCTTGGAGCAGTTTACCACCATACGTTCTATCAAAATTTTCCATAAAAGAGGAGTTGGTCTGTCATGCTGATTGATGCCCGCGGAAAAAACTGCCCCCAGCCAGTGATACTCACTAAAAAAGCTATCGACGAGGGTCATGAAAACTTTACAGTGATCGTGGATTCAGATATCCCGGCGCAGAATGTGGGGCGCCTTCTCGAAAAATCCGGCTTTTCCTTCTCCAGGGAGCCGGGGAACCCTGGCATCACTCTCAAGGCCTCCCGAAACAGCGTTCCTCAAGCGGAGGTGGAAAGATGTCCCCTGGAAGAGCCTTCACAGAAGCCCGGAGAAGACTTTGTCCTCGTCATATGCCACCGTATTCTGGGAGGAGCGGATCCGGATCTCGGAGAAGTCCTCATAAAGGGATTTCTAAGTACCATAGCAGAAAAAGAGCGGTTACCCAAGAGCATTATTCTCATGAACGAAGGGGTATACCTTGCGGAGCTGGGATCCTCCACCCTGGAGAGTCTCGAAAAGATGCTTCATCAGGGAGTGGAGCTTCTCGTCTGCGGCACCTGCACGAATCACTTTGGCATTACCAAACAGATCGGAGCAGGAACCATCTCGAACATGTTCGATATCACCGAGGCCATGATCTACGCCTCCCGGGTCATAAGCATTCCCTAGGAAAGAACCAAAAAAGATGCGGGGGACCATGGATTTCCTTCCATAGCCCCCCGCAGGGAAAGAGACAGCAGATCAGGATTCGTCGTCATCCACCTTGAGAAAGGCGAGAAAGGCTTCTTGAGGAATGGAAACCCGACCGATCATCTTCATCTTTCGTTTTCCTTCCTTCTGCTTCTCCAACAGCTTTCGCTTTCTCGTAATATCTCCACCGTAGCACTTGGCGAGCACATCTTTTCGGAGAGCCTTTATATTCTGTCGCACGATAACCTTTTTACCGATGCTTGCCTGGATGGGAACTTCAAAAAGCTGCCGGGGGATCAGTTCTTTAAGGGCTCGTGTCACCGCAAGCCCCCGCCGATAGGCAAAATCCCTGTGGCAGATAAAGGAAAAGGCATCCATGGACTCCGAGGCGATAAGGATATCGACCTTCTCCAAGGCCCCCGGAAAGAAGCCGATATGTTCGTAGTCGAGAGAGGCATACCCTCGGGAGAGCGATTTGAGCTTGTCGTGAAAATCAAAGATAAACTCCGCAAGAGGGACCTCATAGACAAGGCGAACCCGCTCGGGGGTGATGTAGTCCATAGATTTGAAAACCCCTCGCTTATCCTGACAGAGCTGCATCACCTTCCCTACGTAGTCCGGAGGAAGAAAGGTAGTGAGGCGAATATAGGGCTCCCGGATCTCCTCAATCTCACCCAGCGGAGGAAAGTCCGAGGGGCGATGCACTTCGACAACCTCCCCGTTAGTCTTCTGGATCTGGTAGACAACGTTCGGTGTGGTGGCCACCAGATCTACTCCGTACTCTCTCCGCAGCCTCTCCTTGGCAATGTCCATGTGAAGCAATCCCAGAAAGCCGCAACGGAAGCCGAAACCAAGCGCAGTGGAGGTTTCGGGGATAAACTCAATGGCGCTGTCGTTGAGGGTAAGCTTTTCCAGAGCATCGCGAAGATGGGGATAGTCTTCCCGCTCCAAGGGATAGAAACCGCAGAAGACTACGGGCTTCACCCGTTTGTATCCCGGAAGGGCTTTCGGAGCGGGAGTCACGGCAGAGGTGACCGTATCTCCCACCCGAGCCTCTTCCAGGGATTTCATGTTGGTGATAACGTACCCCACCTCTCCTGCCTGAAGAACCTCCACGGGAACCATGCCGGGAGAAAAGACGCCAAGCTCCTCCACCTCTCCCCGTTTCCCCTGAGCCATGAAGGTGATGGCATCCCCCTTACGCAGCGTTCCCTCCACCACCCGGATGTAGCAGACAACCCCCCGGTAGTTGTCGTAGATAGAATCGAAGATAAGGGCCTGCAAAGGTTTTTGGGGATTTCCCCGAGGGGGGGGGACGTTACGAACTATACTTTCAAGGATATCTTCGATTCCTCTGCCATCCTTGGCACTGCAGAGAATGAGATTATCCGTATCAATACCGATAAGCTCATGAATCTCCTCCGCCACCTTTTCAGGCTGCGCCGAAGGAAGATCAATCTTATTGATTATAGGAAGAAGCTCCAGCTCCTGATCTACCGCAAGATAGGCGTTGGCCATGGTCTGGGCTTCTACCCCCTGGGCGGCATCCACCACAAGAAGAGCCCCCTCGCACGCCGCTAGGGAGCGGGAAACTTCGTAGCTGAAATCTACGTGCCCAGGGGTATCGATAAGATTGAGCTGATAGACATGCCCGTCCTTGGCGGTATATTTCATGCGTACCGGCACGAGCTTTATGGTAATGCCCCGTTCCCTCTCAAGCTCCAGAGAGTCGAGAAACTGCTCCTTCATATTCCGGGACGTTACGGTCTCGGTTTTTTCCAAAAGCCGATCTGCCAACGTGGATTTTCCGTGGTCCACATGGGCGATGATACAAAAATTTCTTATGTGCTGAGAATCCAAGGGAAACACCTCTTCACCTATTTTAGGAATGCCCGCAGATTCTACCACATCCGAAAGAGAGTCCAAAAGATTCTTTACAGGAAAGGATATTCTGAAGGCAAAAAATTTTCGGAGGCGAAAGCTCAGGATCTTCTCTCAAAAGTGCCGAAAACTACCGGCTCCCCCTCATGCACCATTATTTTTCCCCGAGCCATGACGGTACGGATGCCCAGAGAAGAGTTATCCAGGAAGACCATATCCGCATCCCCTCCCGGCTCTAGATGCCCCTTTCTTGCGGGGAGGCGATAGTGATCTGCGGGAGAAGAGGTAATCACCTTCAAAGCTGTCTCCAGAGGGATATGCTCCTGAAATACCGCATCTCGGACCTCGGGCCATACGGAGCTACAGCTCCCCACGGATAACCCCTGGAAATTCCCCTGGGTATCAAAGTTGGGAAGGCTCCCCTGTCCATCGGAGCTGAAAGATATCTGCTCCACAGGAATGCCCGCATCAAGATACCGCTTGAGAGCCTTGCTGCACTTCACCTCCCCCTCCTCCAGAAAAAGAGGGATTGTGCTGGTGGTAACATCCACATAGCCTCCCTCAAGGCCATAGCGGAGAGACTCCTCGAAAAGTTCGGGATTACGGTTCAGATGGGTGGGAATAAACTGCGCCAGGGTAAGCTCTGATCGGGCCACCACCTCAAAGAGAAGATCCAGATTTCCCGGCCCGTCTCCGAGATGCACATTCACCAAGCAGCCTTTGCCGCTGAGCATCCCCGCCACATGGGCCACCGCCCCTATTTTGATAAGCTCCTCCAGAAGGGGCTGGGAAGAACGATGATCCGAGATGGCCACCTCTCCAATACCGATAAGTTTATCCAACAGTACAAGATCATCCTGAACATGCCCCGAAAAGGTGCGCAGGGGGAGCTGATACGATCCCAAAAGAGCCCAGGCGCTGATCCCCTCTTCTTCGAGAGCCCGCGCCTTAGCGATCAAGCTTGAGGTATGGCGGCTCACAGAGTCGGTTCCCAAAACACCGATCACTGAGGTCACCCCGGCAGTGGTAAGTTCTGAGAGAGTAATTTCAGGGGTTCGGGTAGCAAAGCTTCCCTCCCCGCCTCCGCCGATAATATGCACGTGATTATCTACAAAACCTGGCACCACAAGACATCCCGAAGCATCCATCACGGTAAGATTCGGCAGGGTTTCCCGGGCTGCAAAAGACTCCCCCATCCAGAGAATTTTTTCTCCTCCCACGAGGATGCTCCTCCTTCCCAAAGCTTCCGGGGCGTAGACTTCGGCGTTTTCGATAAGTGTAAACATAATCTTCCTCCTCAACCTTAAGCAAATTGATAAAGCGTTTCGGCTCCTTAGCTATCTCTCTACCATGGGCACTTCTTCCCCACGTAGACCCCATAGCTGTAGTAGGGGTTGTACTTCTCGTAGAGAGCCATTTCTCGCTCTTCCGCCCCCACCACATCTCTTGCCTGGGGGGTTCCGCTGTGACGCTCAAGGAATGCCTCAAAGCAGCTCTGCATGGGGCGGTAGTAATGCTCCAGCCAGCAGTGGGAAGGAAGGATGAAGTACCCCTCCGGAGTATAGCCGTGCTCCTCAAGGATTCGCATCTTTGCAGAGGCAAGGTCAATCTCGGGGTATTCTCTCTGCCAATGAGATTCGATCTCCCTAGGACGAGCTACGGTGAGCCAGGTGATTTCGGAAACCACCAGCTTCCCCTCGGGTTTGAGGAGGCGCCTCCAGGCAGCAATTCCCGCTTGAAAACCCATGTTGTAAATGGCCCCCTCAGACCAGATGAGGTCAAATTCCTCATCCGCAAAAGGGAGGGCATCCATAGAACACTCTAGGGTGGTAATCTTCTCTGCCACCCCCCGAGAGCGGGCTCTGATCTGTAGTTCTTCGAGAAACTCCGGCAGAAAATCCACTGCGGTTATATGGGCGTCCAACTCCTTAGCGAGAATGAGAGTAGATGCCCCAGTGCCACAGCCGATATCCGCTATCTTCAGGGGGCGGGATGGGTCAAGGGAAGCGAGCTTCAAAGCCTGTCTCGTCTCCTCCTCGCCTCCCGGGCCCTGCCTGTGATTTTGCTTGTGCAGATCAATCAAAAGCTGCATGTGCAGATCTTCCATCTGGGCTTCTCCATTTTTCCACGTCAAAACGGCATATAAGTGCTGCAAACTACAGTTATGTTAGCAATTTTTCTGCCAACTCCAGGGCATCCACGGGCCAGAAACACTCCGGCCGGGGGCGGTAAACTCCGGGATCTCCCGCTTGGGGGCGACAGTTCAAAATCTGGTGGCTCCACCGGGATGGGATGGCATCCAGCCCGTAGAGAGCCCCCATAATGGCTCCGCAAATGGCGGCGTTGGTATCCGTATCTCCCCCCCGCATAACCGTATCCACCACCGCTTCTTCAAGACTCGGAGCGTGAAGCATCTGCCAGAGAGCATTCTGAAAGGCGATGAGCACCCAACCCTGATGCCGGAGATAGTCCTTCGGAGGCGCCAGGGCTGCTTCCTCAAGAACTTTCTGTAGCGCCGGTTCCAACGGCATCTGCTGCGCCCACTCCTGCATCTTTTCGTAGAGGTCTTTAGGTGTACATCCTGAAGCAATGCCGTGGGCGATCCCCATGGCAAAGAGGGCATTTGCTTGCTGACAGAGCGGGTGGGGGTGTGTAAGTGCCGCATCCTGTACAGCCCATTCCGCCACGTGAGACAACTCATGTTTGGCACCGAAAATTCCGAGGGGGCTGATGCGCATCATGGCTCCGTTAGCCTGACTCTGGGGGTTAAGGATTCCCCGCAATGCTCCGGAGATGGTGGTGCCACAGTCAAAGGGATGAGAATCCAGCCAGTAGCGATACTCCTTCAAAGCCGCCTGAGGGTCGTAGAATCCCGTTTTCACAAGCATCCGGGCAAGAAGTAGAGCCATTTCGGAATCATCCGTAGGCTGACCTGCCAGGGTATCCCATGTACCTCCCGCCGCCAGCTCCCGAACTCCCTCGGGGTAGCGCTGCCGAATCTCTTCGTGGGGCTGAAACTCCACCAGACTGCCCAAAGCGTCCCCCGCGAGCTGTCCGAGCAGACACCCTTGAGCGCGATTAGCATAAGCATAGTTTTTTCCCATGTTTTTGTTCCTTCTTCTCTTCTTTCATTTTACTGGCATTTCTCCGGCATATTTCCACAAGAAAACAACGATTACTCGTCGGAGCAGGTAGTAGTTACGTTATACATTCTTCCTCACTCTACCGCAACCCATGGTTGCCAATCCGATATCAATCCTAATTTTTGCCATTCTAGCATAGACTCTCCTCAGGACATGAAAGCCCCTATCTATCGGAACTCTCCGAAAGACAAGGGCTTTGACCGTTGTAAGTCATGAAATATATTAAGAAAAAACAAGCAACCGTCGGGTTTTTAGATTCTCCCGACGGTTACATTTTCTCTGATGGCGGAGGAGGTGGGATTTGAACCCACGAGACAGGTTTAGGCCCGTCTACACGCTCTCCAGGCGTGCGCCTTCGACCTCTCGGCCACTCCTCCGTAGTTATGGACGTACATTTTTACAGCCTATTACTGGCGGAGAGGGTGGGATTTGAACCCACGGGACGGCTCAACACCGCCCAGACGATTTCGAGTCGCCCGCCTTCGACCGCTCGGCCACCCCTCCGCATAATCGCCCCTATAGGAATATGTGCAACGGAGGGGATTGTACCGCAAAAAGAGACTTGTGGCAAGATGCTTTTTCGCCTCTTTCCATATTGAACAAAAAGCCCTATTTGGTTTACAATACGGGGAAGTCCCACTCAGGAATCCCCCGGGGAGAATCCCCTGGTTTTTTCACCGTTTTTTACTGGAAAACCCTTGTGGGATCCAAAAAAAGGAGAGGTGTAGCTATGGAAAGTACAAAGATTGTCGTCGCTCTCGGAGGAAACGCATTACAGGAAGCAGGAACCCCCCCCACGGCAGAAGCCCAGCTTGATGTGGTACAGAAGACCGCCGCTCACCTGGCGGAGATCAGCTGTCGGGGCTATGAAATGGCAGTAGTCCACGGAAACGGTCCCCAGGTAGGGCGTATTGTCCTCGCCCAGGAGATCGCTGCGGCAGCGAACCCCCAGACCCCCGCCATGCCCTTTGATGTCTGTGGATCAATGAGTCAGGGGTATATCGGCTATCACATTCAGCAGGCTCTCCGGGATGCCCTGCGGAATCGTAATCGCAACGTTCCTGTGGTAACCCTCGTCACTCAGGTTGTTGTGGATCCCAGGGATCCGGCTTTCGAAAAACCAACCAAACCCATCGGCCCCTTCTATTCCGAGGAAGAAGCAAAACGCATTGCCGAGGAGAAGGGATACGTCATGAAGGAAGATGCCGGAAGAGGATGGCGCCGTGTAGTAGCATCTCCGGAACCAAAGAAGATTACTGAGATTGATGCGGTAAAGCGCCTCTGGGATACCACCATCGTCGTTACCGCAGGGGGGGGAGGTATCCCTGTGATAGAGAACATGGATGGCTCCCTCACGGGGGTAGCGGCTGTAATCGACAAGGATCTTGCTGCGGAAAAGCTCGCTGAGGATATTGGGGCGGATGTTCTTCTCATTCTCACAGAAGTGGATCGGGTATGCCTTAATTTTAACAAACCGGATCAGCGGGTTCTTTCCTCCATGACCGTATCCGAGGCTATCGGCTACATCGAAGAAGGGCATTTTGCTCCCGGAAGCATGCTCCCCAAGGTGATGGCAGCGGTGAAATTTGCCCGAACTTTCCCCGGCAAGAAAGCTATCATCACGTCTCTTTCTAAAGCAGTGGAAGCTCTGGACGGAAAAGAAGGCACCGTAGTCACCATGGCCTAAGCAACGCAGGAATAAACGGAAAACAACAACACTACCATACGATGAAGAGCCGAACTCTCTTGAAAGTTCGGCTCCTTCTGCTCCGCAGGTCTCTCCCCTGCTTTTGTCATGGCTATTTTTTTCGTCTGGTCAGGAAAAAATCCTGGAGAACTTTTTTGCACTCTTCCTCGAGAATCCCCCGGTAAACCTTGCAGCGGAAGGGCATTCTCGAATCCTCCGGAATATTATAGAGCGTTCCCGCTCCCCCTGCCCGGGGATCTGAAGCTCCGTAACAGATGCTTGCCACCCGGCACTGCAGGAGCGCCCCACAACACATGGTACAGGGCTCCAGGGTTACGTAAAGCTCTGCTCCATCAAAGCGCCATGAGCGCTCCCGCAGAGCCGCCTTTCGAAGAACCTCAAGCTCCGCATGCCCCAAAGGACTGTTATGCTGAACCCGGACATTGCCTGCGGAGGCAAGAACCTCCCCCCCACGGACAAGTACCGCCCCTACGGGGACATCCCCTCTCCGGGCGGCCTTCTCGGCCTCTTCCAGAGCAAGACGCATGTACTCTTCCCGATGGGCCCAAGTCACGAAAAGGCTCTCCCTAAGAGGCGGCAACAAAAGACATGTCAAAAAAACGCCCTTCTGAAACGGAAAAACTCCACAAGGCACAAAAAAAATTCATTTACATTTTTCTCACATTTCTTCCGGTAAAAATCTCGTACATTTCTTTTTTGAGGGCCTGCTTTATCCGTTTCTTCTCCCGGGGGATGAAGTCTTTTTTGCCCGCTCCGAAGAGATAGTTGTCAAGATCAAACTCCTTGAGAATCATCTTGGTCTGGAAGATATTCTCCTGATAGACGTTAACATCGATCATCTGGTATTTATCCCTGGTATCACTGGCAATGTAGTTCTGGATGGAGTTGATTTTATGATCAATAAAGATTTTCTCTCCGTCTACCGTACGAGTAAATCCCCGAACCCGATAGTCGATGATCGCGATATCCGGATCGAATTCGTGAATAAGATAGTTCAACGCTTTGAGGGGGGAGATGCGGCCACAGGTAGAGACATCGATATCCGCTCGAAAGGTGCTGATCCCCTGATAAGGGTGGCTTTCGGGATAGGTATGCACCGTGATGTGGCTTTTGTCGAGATGTGCCACTACTGCATCAGGAAGAGGTCCCGGAGCCTCATCTTCCTCTTCAACTTTGGGATCAAACTCCGGTAAGTCTCCATTTTCGGGAGAATCGTGCTGCTCGACCATCTCCTCTGAAACAAGCATAGTCACGCTGGCGCCCTGAGGATCGTAGTCCTGCTTAGCAATGTTCAAAATCTGTGATCCGATGATATTGTTGACTTCTGTGAGAATTCCCGTAAGGCGATCCGCATTGTATTCTTCATCAGTGTAGGCGATGTATTCCTTACGGTGTTGCGGTGTTTTAGCGTAGCAGATGTCGTACATGTTAAAACTCAAGGTTTTCGTGAGGTTATTAAAACCGTAAAGCTTCATCTTTTTTACCTTTTTGACGGGTTTTATTTCCAACTTTCTACCTCCCCTATGTTTACCAGGGCCTGCTCTGTGCAAACCGGCTTTCCTTCCTATTCTGGAAGAAACCTTTTCCTCTTTCCAAGACCACAGGAACGCTACGTAAACAGATTCCATCCCGGAAAGTCCATGACTGCCCTTCTGGACTGCCATTACAACTCCAAACACAACAAAATCAGGAGGAAGACATGTGGCATGCAGTACGTCTTCCTCCATTCCGGAGGTCCATTATACGCTATTTTTTCAATTTAGGAATATCCCGGGCAAAAAACGGGAACTTTCCCGTGAAAGTTTCTCCTAAAAGCTCCAGCTTACACTCAGGCCGATGAGCTGGGTATCCCCGTCGATGAGGCGGGAGGGGTAAACACCGATACGCGGATCTCCCGCAATGTAGCGGTTATCCATATTGAGATACATGTAGGAGAGATCGACCGTCCAGCGCTCTCCCTTCCAGCCGAAGCCTACACAGTAGATCTGCCGGTCATCCGTGGGAACGATGTAATCTACATACGCATCGGGAATGGGAGATTGATCGTAGACGTACCCCAGCCGCAGATCCCACGTATCCGAAAGAGCATATTCCACTCCAATGGCATACCGCCAGGCATCTTTCCAGTGTTTGGGAGAGTAGGAAGAGCGGGAATCCGGATTGATCGGAACCAGGGGGTCATCATAGTAGATAGTCATGGAATCATAGGTGCTCCACTTAGTCCAGACTCCCCCGATCTCCACGGAGAGGCGATCGGAGATCTGATAAGCCCATCCCAGGGAAAGAGTATCCGGCAAGGTTACATCTCCACGCGCTCCTGTGTTTTCAAAAAATCCCTCCGGAATGGTGTAGGGGTCGGGAAGAGTGGGCTTCTGAAAGGTGATATCCCCCTTGAGGCTCTGCTTTACCGAACTTCGCCAGCTCAGGCCGAAACGGGATTTCTCCGTGGGACGCCAGTGAAGAGCGATATTCATACCATATCCCCAGCTATCTCCGAGAAGATGGCTGTCGATATCTGCCATGTGGGTAGAAGGGTCGGGAAGCGTCCCCGATGCAATGGCAGCCCAATCAAGTTTTTTCCAGGTATCATACTGAAACCACATGGCCTCTACTCCAAGGGCAACCGAAAGAGTATCGTTCAGCTTCCACGCGTAGACGGGGTTCAACGAAAGGCTGGTAATTTCCGTTTTATAATGATTATAGCGTCCAAACCAATCATGGTCGAAATCCGTTCCCAAACCAAAGCGAGTGAAAAGACCAATCCCCCACCATTGGGTGTCACTAATCTGTTTGGTATAGTACATATGGGGGGGCCAGAAGGTTTTGTCCCGATTTGAGCCGATTCCCCAATCGAAAGCTTCTATCTTTGCAGAAGGGGTGATGGCTGTAAATCCAAGCATCATTTGCTCTCCCTGAAGCTGGGTAATGCCTGCAGGGTTAAAGTAGACCGCCGAAGGGTCGTCTGCCCGCCCCACAAGAGTACCCCCAAGGGCATTTCCCCGGGCCCCAAATTCGTACAGCGCAAATCCTGCGGCCAGAGCTTTACCGGGAAACAATACAAGCCCCCAGAGCACAAGAAACACACCGTAAAAAAACTGCCATCTCTCCCGATTTCTCGCTACCAAAAACACCACTCCATCTCCCCCTCGTCTGTAGGCCTTAAAAAACATCGCAACGCCAGAAAAGGCGAGACCCGAGCGCCACAGTCAGGCAAGCAGAGGTTCTCTCTTTTCATAACGTTGCCATACTTGCAGAAACTCTCAAGAAGGCCCTGATCAAAATACACGGCTACGTACATGTATAGCATAGGCATGCAATTCTTTCTATAGAGTGGATTTCTTTCTTTCTCCCCTATCGTCACAATATTCTAATAGACTTTACCAAAAGCGTTGCATAGCTTCCACGCGGAAGGGTGAAAGAAAGGCTTACTCTTTGAAATTTTCCTGATTCTTCAGGTTCTACAAAGGCTTGCATCTTCCGGGGAAAAACCAGAGAGGGACGTTGAAAAGATCCGAAATAGGCTCTTTGAAGCTCTGGAAGAGCAAACATTTCAGGAGAGAGAGACCGTTCTTTCAAAACCCCTATCCAGAGCTTGTAAAGATTCGGCTCCATGGGGGGTGTCTCCGCTGCATGCGAAGGAATTTCACAGGGTTCCGGAAGGAAGAAGGAGGCTTTCTTTGATACTCCCACAGGGAAGCTCCAGAGGGCGCAGGAAACGCAGAGAAGATCCTCCTCCTGCCATCCCTGAAAGAGGTAGTTTCCGAGAAGCCGGTTCCAGAGAAAGGACTGGAAGGAGGAGATATAAATCCCCAAAAGCTCTCCCGAAAGGGTGTTGACTCCCTTCCAGAATCCCGAGGGGGAATCGTCCTGCCGTAGCATGCTGAGAACTTTCAGTGGGAGCCCTTTTTTGCAGAAAGGATAGATCTTGCGCCAATCTCCCCAGTGCCGGGAGATAAAAACACTTCTGCGCCGTACTCTCTGGGGGGCCTGGGGATGAATCTCGGTAAAGTAGAGCTTTAGAGCTTCTGAGGGGTTCCCCTGAAGGAGCTTTTCCGCAAAAAACTCCCGGGTATTTCCCTGGGCACCGAAACGCTGATCATCGTAATAGTTCGGCATCCCCCGACGAGAGATTTCATGGGCCTTTTCGCAGATTGCATGGGCCTCCCCGGCAGAGGGAATCTCCCGAAGTACCAGCTGGAAGGCATTTTCCGTAATCCAGAGAGGCCCCATGGGTTCCTCAGCATATCCCTCCAAGGAAGAGCAGAGATCCCCCTCTCGATAGCTGAGGTTGCGATGAGAGGGCACCGTTACAAATTGTACAGTCTCCCCCTGACGATCCTTCTTTCCTCCATAACGAATCTCACTTTCAGGGACCCTGCATGCACGAGAAAGCCTTTGAAGCGCTTCCAGCGTGGTGATTCCCCGTTTCCAGAGGCGATAGACAGCATACGCCCCCCGTGAAGCTATGGGAAGAGAGATACGCTCCTCCACCTGAAAATCCTGCGGGGTACTTTTTATCTTCACGCATCTTCACCTGCTCTCCATTTATAGTGTTTTAGAAGATTTAACAATAAGAACACCTTTACTTTTGCCTCCTCTAAATATACTTCAGGATTCTCCAAGCTCCAAGAAAGGATCTCCAAAACTTTTTATTTTGAAAGACTCCATGCAAGACAGAAAAAACAATATTGCACACAAGGCGAGGATGTGCTATGCTGGAACACAAATGTACACGACATTTATCGGAGGTGATTTGCTTTGCAGGTTGTTCAGATAGGGGCTGGTCTGGTAGGACAGGTTATCGTAGAGGATCTTCTTAAAGATTTTGAAGTTACCGTGGTGGACCCCAACCCGAAGGCTCTCGAAAAGCTTAAAGAAAAGTTCCCTCAGATAACCACCGAGGTAGCCTCGGGGACGGATGTTGCGGCGTTGCGGAGAATTCTCGAGAAAGCCGATGTGGCAACCGCAGGAGTACCGGGACAGTTCGGATACGAGATGATGAAGGCGGTTATCGAGACGGGAACATCTCTCGCTGACATCTCCTTCATGGCGGAGGATTTCGATCTTCTTCACAATCTGGCGCTGAAAAATGATGTCACCGTGGTACCCGATATCGGAGTAGCTCCGGGGATGTCCAACTTCCTTATGGGACGGGGAGCAGCTCTTATGGATGAGGTGGATGAGGCCTTTATCTACGTGGGTGGCATTCCTGATAAACCCGTACCTCCCTTCAATTATCAGGTAACCTGGTCTCCTAAGGATTGCATCGAAGAGTTTACCCGTCCCGCCCGGTACATTCGGGAGCGCAAGCTCGTGGTGGACGAGGCTACTTCGGGGCTCCACCTTAAAGATTTCCCCGTGGGGACTCTGGAGGCCTTCTACACGGACGGACTCCGGAGCCTTTTAAAGAATATTCCAGGACGTAACGTGGGAGAGATGACCATGCGCTGGCCGGGGCACGTGGAGCAGATGCGCCTTCTCCGGAGCATGGGACTCTTCGATGCAACTCCTCGAAAGCTCGGCGGTGCCGAAGTCTCCCCTCTGGAAGTGGCGGCGGACCTTCTCTTTCCCATGTGGGAGATGAAGCCTGAAGAGGGAGATCGGGATCTTACGGTGATGCTTGTAGAGGTAGAAGGCTTCCGGGGTAAGGATCGGGTACGCTACAGCTGGTATCTGGAGGACCGTTTCGATGAAATTACCTGGAACACCTCCATGAGCCGCTGTACCGGATGCACCTGCGCCATCTTCGCCCGGGCTCTCGCCAAGGGGCTGATCCCCCAAAAGGGAGTTTTAGCCCCGGAAAAGCTTGCCGCTTCGGATCCCCTCTTCGAGTTCGTCATGGAGGAACAGAAAAAACGACGCATTACCTACCGGGAAACCTTTGAGTGCACGAAGGATGTGCGTGAATAGCAGCAGGTAGAACGTACACAATCCCCCCGAAGGAGTGCTCCACGAGAAGAGGCTCTCTCCGGGGGGATTTTCTTATGAACAAAAAGCTACAACCGTTTTTCCGGGGAGGACAAAGGGGCCAAAGAGGATCTTACTCCTCGTATTCCTCGTCGTCATCATCTCCTGCATCGAAGGCATCCATGACAAAGGAGTCGTAATAGGGCACAAGATCCTCGGGATCAAGAAGAAGTTCTTCATCTTCGGTATTCAAAAGAGTAACCTTTCCAAGAGCAAGCCCCTCTTTGGTTATCTGAAGAATCCAGGGGAAACGAAGCACCGAAGCGTTGAACTCTCTGTTTTTAGCTTTTTCCGTGCAGTCATCCACAAGAACGGGGATATCTTCCAGGTCGAGAATTTCTGCTATCTTCTCCTGAAAATCTCCCGCCTCTTCCATCAGTTCTTCCTCCCCTTCCACGTCTTCCGTGACGTAGAGGTAGCCGACAAAAGGCGCCAGAGAAAGATGGAGAGGTTCTTTGTTTTCGAAGAGGACGAGAAGAATCTGTTCGATATCCACCTGGCCGTTAAAGAACTTGGGTTCGTGTTTCTTGTGCTCCTTATCCCGGTAGTCCAGGCTGGAGTAACGGCTCCGAAGTGCGGGGGCAGGACCAAAAGAGGCTATCCGCCGCCAGTTCTGGCGTATCATGGGCTCTCCGCAGAAGGGGCAGGAAGAACCCTCTTCAAGCTGCAGAAGATCCGTCACGTGAGAAGTGCTGAAATCCCGTCCCCAGCAGGCTCCTGTACAGTGATAGTCAGGTTTGTTCGCCCCTACCGCCACGTTTACAAGCCCCTCAACGCTGTGATCGGCCACCATCATGACCTTTTCCGGAACCCCCTGAGGCCCTAGATACCCCCCGAGAATCCCCATAGCCTTGTGGAGTTCTTCGGAAGTGGCGAGACGTACCGAGGAGATGTTAAGATATTTGGCGAGCTTGAGAGTGCTAATTTTCCGATCTCCGCGCATGAGAGCTACCACCACCCGGGGGCTCTCCTCTCCTTCGGTGGCAAAAAACATCGTTTTGAGGGTCTCTTCCGGCTGGAGCTTCAGCTGCCGGCAAAGCTCTTCAATGGTATCCGCTCCAGGGGTGTGAACCTCGGTGAGAGGCTGAGGATTTCCCCGTTCTTCCTCAGAAAAATCCTCCAGAATAAGGGCGTGGGGATGAGCCGCCTGGCAGCACTCGGCGCAGATAAATCCTTCACAACCCTTCCAGGCATGAGATTCCGCAGGAGCGTAGAGCGACACTCGCTCTTCCCAGACTCCCTCGACGTATACCGCCTCTTCAATCACCGCCGTAAGCACATCCAGACCAGCAAGAGTCCCGTGCAGGCGGGCATAGAAGTCCTCCATCCAAACCGACAGAGAATCTATATCCGAGAGAATTCCCGAAAGATGGAGTGTTTTACCTCCCTCTTCCATAAAAAGAAAGGGGAGCTGATCCTCCGTTTTAAGCGTTCTTGAGGCAACCGCCAGAGCCCCCTCTTCGGGGATATCTGTACGAATCTGCTGAACTCCCCGGGCAGAAAAGGTTTCTTGCAGCACATGCAGAAGGTTTTCTCGAAGTCCCACTCCAAGAGGAAGCAGCTGCAACGTATCTCCATGATTATCGTAGAGGGCATATCCACCTTTTACGATATTTACAAGTCCCGTATCCTTCACCTTGGCGGGACCACTTTTGTTTGTGGGTACAAAAAGCGAAGACATGTACATGATCTTTCCTCCTTGCCTCTGGGCAGACTTTTTACAGACAGCTTCCGAACCCCTACGCAGTGTAACAGAAGAAAGGATTTTCCTCATCTCTATCCTTCTCATTCTGTTTGTGCAAAAGATAAAGATTTGGCATAAGATTTTTTTCATCCCCAGAAGTTCGAAAGTATTGTATGATATGAAGCGTCTCTTCTTCAAAACGTCTCTTCTCCAGAAGATCTCTTTATGGAAATCACGGAAAGGCGGTATCAAACCTCCATGCCCATAAGCCCTATTCCAGAAGTGAAATCCCTGCGCGAATATATCTACGATTTCCTTCGCCATGAAATGAATTCGGGAAAGATCAAACCCGGCTCCTTTCTCAACCTCAATGAGTTAAGCCGAGACTTGGGAATGAGCAAAACCCCTCTTCGGGATGCCCTGCTTCACCTGGAGGCAGAGGGATTTGTCACCTTCTTTCCCCGCAAGGGAGTTATGGTAAACCTTCTCTCTCTGGAAAAGATCCGGGACATCTACGAAATTATCGGCGCCCTGGAAGCTCAGACCATTCACAGCATAGGAGGGCTCATCACTCCCAAGGACATCGACCATATGGATCAGCTAAACCAGGAGATGCAACAGGCTCTGGAAAAGGACGATTTTCCTCTTTTCTATGAGAAAAATCTTGCTTTTCACGATGTATACTTGAAGCTCTCCTCTAATCAGGAGCTGGTTCATACGGTACAGATCCTCAAGCAGAGGCTCTACGATTTCCCCCGGATAAAGGGTTTCGTGAAGGAGTGGGAAATACGATCCACAGGAGAGCATGAGGATATCATCCACCGCCTCCGACAGGGAGACCTCTGGACGGCGGCGGACTACATCCGGGACGTGCACTGGTCGTTCAAGGTTCAGGAACGCTTTATCCGGAAGTATTACTTTCTCCATCAAGAAGAGAACTTCCCTGAGAGAACGGGTCAGAAAAAACAGCTCTGATCTTCCGGGAAAATCACGAAGGGGCTTTGGATTTTCCCAAAACCCCTTCGTGTTGCCCTTGTGGAACGCGAGCATCTATCCCAAAAAAACCTTGTAACGTTACTATTTTGAGGAGAGAAGATCCTCTTTGCGAAGATTAAAGAAAATGCAGTAGAGCACGGGAACCACCAGAAGGGTAAGAAGGGTAGCAAAGGTAAGACCGAACATGATAGTCACCGCCAGAGGGCCAAAGAAGTCGTCGAAGATCAGAGGAGCTACGCCAAGTACAGTGGTCATAGCGGCCATCATTACCGGTCGGATACGGGTTATGGTGGCGTGTATCACCGCTTCGTAAGGCAGTTTCCCCTCCCGGATTTCAAGGTTCACCTGATCCAGAAGCACAATACCGTTTTTCAGGAGCATCCCCGCCAGGCTGAGGAGACCCAGAAGAGCTACAAAGCTGAAGGGCTGTCGTAAAAGGAGAAGTCCTGACGTTACTCCGATGATGGAGAGGGTCAGGGTGAGCATGAGCATAACCGGCTGTCGGAAGGAGTTGAAGAGCATCACCAACAGCACCACCATAAGCAGGAAGCTCAGGGGGACAAATTTCATCACCGCCGCTTGGGCATCCTGAGAACTCTCATGATCTCCCCCCCACTCTAAAAGATATTCAGGGGGAAGCTCCAGAGCCTCAATCAGGGGAGCCAGCTCACTGAAGAGCTGCTGGGTATTGTACCCTTCTGTGGGATCGCACTGAACAGTGAGGGTAAGCATCCGATCCCGCCTGCGGAGAGAGGCATTTTCAAAGGTAGTCTCCAGACTCCGCACCACCTGCCCCAGGGGAATAAACCGCTGAAGGTTGGGGCTCCAGATCTGGGTAGCCAGCACATTCTCCACCTTCCCCCGTTCCTCCTCAGGAAGCCGGATCTTGATGGGAAGCATCTGGTCATCATCCCGGAAGAGCCCCGCAGTGTAACCATCATAAGCCATCTGTACCGCCTGGTTGATCTGAGGCCGGGTCAATCCTGCTCGCTTGGCCTGATTCTCTGCAATGATAGGACGTATTACTTTTACCTTCATACGCCAGTCGTCGGTAACCCCCATAGTGTGAGGATTGGCAAGCATGATTTTTCGAACCTCATTGGCAAGGCCTCGGAGGACACTCTCCCGGGGACCACTCAGACGAGCTTCGATCTGAGGTGCTGAGCCGGAGCCCTTGGAAAAGCGCTTTACCTGAATGGGGCGCGCCTGAGGGACGAGATTTTCTACTTCCCGCAGGGCCTTGGGGATAAAGGCATCCAGATCTTTAGCATCTCTGAGGGATACGATAAACTGCCCGTAGGAGCTGTTGGAATCTGCCGGGCTATACGTAAGGGTAAAGCGAAGGGCTCCCCCTCCCGCAAAGGTACTGTAGGAATCAACTTCCTCCTGAGACTCCAGCCACTTCTCCACCACCTGCATTTGGGCAAGGGTATCATCGATATGGGTCCCCTCGGGCATCCAAAAATCAATGGTACATTCCGCTCGTGTGGAGGGAGGAAAGAAGATCTTTTCCACAAACTGGAAGGAGAAGACCGAGAGCACGAGCAACCCCACCAGCGAGAGCATAAAGGCATAACGGAAGCGAATAAGCGTTTCCAGAAGTCCCTGAAAGAGCTTGAAAAATTTTGATCCGTAGGGATCTTTGGTCTCCCCCTCCTTAGGGGGACGGATAAACATGACACAGAAGAGCGGGGTTATCGTGATGGCGAGCACCCAGCTCGCTCCAAGAGAGAGAGCTACCACCTGAAAGAGGCTTCGCAGATATTCCCCGGAGCTGTCGTTGGAGAAGGCGATGGAGGAGAAGGCAAGGATGGCGATGGTGGTAGCTCCGAGAAGGGCCATCTTGGTATCCTTTACCACCCGGAGGGCGGCCTCTTCTTTGTCCTGGCCCTGCTCCACCCCTACCAGCACACCCTCTGCCACCACGATGGCATTATCCACAAGCATTCCCAAAGCGATGATAAGGGCGGAAAGAGATATCTGTTGCAGACTGATCTCCATAAAGAACATGAAGATAAAAGTTGTTAGAATGGTGATAAGGAGTACCCCACCGATGATCATCCCCACCGTGGGCCCCATGAAGATGAGAAGCAGTCCGATAACGATAACCACTGATTCCAGAAGATTGATTACAAATCCCTGTACCGCCTCCACCACTTCTTGGGACTGCATTTCGATGGGGCGAAGCTCCATTCCCAGGGGGATACGATCCTGAAACTCCTTCAGGCGTTTCTCTACCGCCTCACCCATGGTAACCACGTTACCCCCCGCAACGGTGGAGATCCCGAGGGTCACCGCAGGTTCTCCGTTAAACCGATCGTACTGTTTGGCAGGGGTGACGTAACCATGGTAGATCTTCGCCACATCTCCGAGGCGCACCAGGCTTCCGTCCTCCCCGGAAACGAGAAGATCCCCAATGGCCTCGATAGATTCAAAACTTCCTGTAGGGTCAATACGCAGATACTCAGAGCCCACATGAACGTTCCCTGTGGGGGTGACCAGATTCTGCTGCTGGAGCAATCCTAAAATGGTCTGCATGGTGGCTCCCAAACGTTCGAGACGGCTTCGGGAAATTTCGACGAAGATCGCCTCCTGCTGGTTGCCGCTGTAGATCACCTTGGCGACCTGATCCACCAAAACAAGCTCTTTCTTGAGATTTTCCGCCACATCCCGAAGCTCTAGGTAGCTGTAGCCGGGCCCCACCAGAGCGTAGTACATGCCGTAGACATCGCCGTAGTCGTCATTCACCACGGAAGGCCCTGCTCCTGGGGGGAGCTGGTACTGCATATCCCCCACTTTATGCCGCAGATTGGTCCATACCTCGGGAAGCTGGCCTTTCAAGTATTTGTCCTGGATATCTACGTAGATCGTTGAGCCGCCAAAGCGTGAAAGAGAGCGGATATGCTTGATCTCTCCCATCTGCTGCACCGCATCCTCCACTTTGTTGGTAACTTCCTGAAGCACCTGTTCCGGCGTAGCCCCCGGATAGGGGGTGTAGATTACTGCTGTTTTGATGGTAAACTCCGGATCCTCCAGCATCCCCAGACGGGTAAAGCAAAAGATTCCCCCCAGCACCAGAAGAAAGGTTATAAAGAGTGTGGTGAGGCGATTCCGTAAACAGAATTTCGCCAGACCCATTATTGATCACTCCCACTCTCTCGAGACTGGAAGAGGCGCACCTTGTCTCCCTCGTGCAGAATATCGCCTCCCGCAGCAACGATCCTTTCACCTCCGTCGAAAAGACCCGCCACCACCACTTCACCATCGCTATAGGCTCCAAGAGAGACCTTCCGAGAGTGAACGGTCATGCTTTTCTCATCCACCACCCATACAATGCCCTGGATGGGATTCTCGGGATCTGTCACCACCGCCTCCACGGGAACCATGAAGGAGCCTCCTCCCACAGGGGTTCCCATCACCGCCCGAACCTCCACAGAGGCCGCCATCCCCGGAAGGATAGAACCTACCTGAGCCGTGTGGGGCATGGTAAAGGTAACGGGGTAGGTCTGGGTACGGTTATCCGGCTGGGTGCCCCACTCTTTAAGGTGCAGGGGAAATTCCTGATTTGGTATGGCATCAAACCTAGCCGTCACGCGTACAGCACCTGCGGCGGAGTCCGCCCGTGATATGTCCTGCTCGGGAACGTAGATGCGAATCTCCAGCTCTCCCAGGTCTTGAAGGCGCACGATGGATTGCTTGGCACTCACATCCTGAAAGTTGTCTACATACTTATTCGTCACCGTGCCATCGAAGGGAGCCAGAAGGCGGGTATCCTCCAACGCGTCTGCAGCAGCCTTTCTCTTTGCCTCCAGCCCCCGAATCTGGGCTTCCATGGCCTGGATGTCTTCGGGACGAGCCCCAGTCTGGGCCTTTTTGAGATCCTGCTGGGCCGCGGAGACAGCGGACTGGGCCACGTTATAGGTAGTGCGGTAGCGATCGAACTCCGCTTCAGAGATGGCCTCTTCACTCAAAAGCTGTTTGAACCGCTCGTAGTTCGCCTTAGCCTCGGAGAGCTTTGCCTGAGTGGAGGCAAGGTTAGCCTGAGCTACCGCAACATCCTCCTGACGAGCACCCTTTTTCATGGCCTCAAGCTGTTTTTTCGCATTGTCCAAGGCACTTGTGGCCTCGTTGAGGCTGTTATTAAAATCCCGCGAATCGATGGCCGCCACAAGATCGCCCTTGGCGACGCTCTTTCCCTCCGTCACAGGAAGCTCTACCAGGGGCCCGGAGACCCGGAAGGAGAGGTCTACCTGGTTTGATGCCTGGACCGTGCCAGGATACTCCCTTCGGAAGGTATCCCCCGGCCGGAGAAGCACGAAGGTTTTTACGAGATAGGCTCGATCCGCCTGAACCACAGGAGCTTCCTTTTTCTTCTCCGCACTGAAAAAGGCGACCCCTCCTCCCACTGCCGCCACAAGAACAATCCACCCAAGAGATTTTCCATATTTTTTCAGAGAAAAACCTTTTTTCACGTCCAATGCTCTCTCCTCCTCTTCTTATTCATACAGGGTACAAACGACCCTGAATGCTCACATTTCGCTGCGCCGCCATGGTTCATCTGGAAAGGATTGTACAGCGGTTCCCTCTTCCTTGCATCTATCGCACAAAAACTTCGAAGACCTCTCCCGGATTTCCTGAGGTAAAAATAAAGCTTTTCTCTGAGAAATAGTGTTCTCCCTCATCCACCAGGCTATCGTAGAGGCACGCCACCTCTCCAGCCTCCTCCGAGAACACCATGATCCGTCCCTTTTCGGGCCTTTCAAAGGATACGATGCCTCCCAGAGCAAGCCGGCCCCACCCGTTCTCTCCCTCGGGATTGATACGTATCCGGTTTTCTCCGAGAGAAAGCTCCTGGGCCACAGATTCGAGAGAGAAGAGACACATCCCCAGCCGGGCTTGGGGAATTCCATCTTTTGAAAAGAGATGCAAAGACATTTGATCCCGAAAGGCGGTAGCCGCGATAGCCCCAAATTCTGGGGTCTCCACTCGAAGGACGTTCAAAAAGTGCGCATATCCGGGGAGATCGGAAGTAGTGAAGGATCGCACCATCATGAGATCTCCCAATATCTGGGTCATGGGAAGAGCGTTCCGCCGAAGCCAGAGAGTGTCGTTCACCTCCACCTCAAGGGAGACGGGGTTTTCCGGCATCTTGATTTTTTGCAGCTTGGGGATATCGAAACCGTACAGAGGAACCTTCTCTGCGACGAAATAGTGCTCTTCCTCTTTCTGGAGAAAATAATAGTTCTCTCCCTCGTGTGTATCCTGGAAGAGACCGTCCCGGTGGAGAAAAACAAAAAGGGGAGAATTTTTTTCCTCCACCGGGGGGGCAGGGAGAACCGTGTATACTTTTAAGAGCCCCTCCTCCTGTTCAAAGTTCAGGCGAAAAACCTTTTCTCCGTTCGTGTATATTCCCCCGAAGCGGAGCAGATCTTCAGGGATCTCCCGAGGCTCCACAGGTTTCTGCACAGGTTCTTTTTCCGGAGCAGGAAGGCCTTTTTCCCGCATGAAGGCATCCAGAATCGCCCGGGTAAGGGCTTCTCCGCTCGCTCTTCCCGAAAGGCTTACCGCCACAACGATTCTTTCCGCAGGAAGCACCTGAAGATTGGTGGAGTAGAAAAAGGTTCCTCCGCTCTTGGCAAGCACCTGGTATCCCAAATCCTTGTACGCCGGAAGAAAGGCATAATCCCATCCGAAGGACTCCAGAATGGCATCTCCCCTCAAGGCTTCGGAGAACGCTGTTGGTTGCAATGCAAGAATTTCCTTGAGAGAGAGGTCTGAGAGAATCTTGTTACCTTCAGAGATGAAGCTCTCTCCAAAACGGCAGAGATCTTCCGCCGTAGAGGAGAGCCCCCCTGCACCATAAACGGAAACCCTTTCTAGAGGATATTTCTTCCCCTCAGGAGTGTCGTAAAAAAAAGCTACTTTTCCCGGCTTTTCTCCTACGCTGGCTCCGGTGTGATGCATCTCCAGAGGCTCAAAAATCCGTTCTTTGAGAAAATCGAGAAAACTCTCTCCCGAAAGACGTTCCACCACCATCTCCGCTAGAGTAAATCCGTCGTTGCAGTAGATGCTCATAGCTCCGGGATTATGCTTGAGATCTTCCCCTTCCAAAACCTCAAGAAGAAGGGCATGAGGATCCCCCTGGGGTGCAAATTCGAACTCGAAGGTGGAGCCCGGAAGCCCCGAGGAGTGGTTAAAGAGCATACGTACTGTAATATCCCTGTGCCGGGGATCTCGCATGCTAAACTCCGGAAGGTGCTGCACCACCGGGTCATCCAGGGTAAGCTTTCCCTCATCCCGAAGGAGCAGAATCGCCACAGCGACGAACATCTTGCTGGTAGAACCGATGTTGAAACGGGTTTCTTGATCCACCCCACGTCCAGCCCATCGATCCGCAGCTCCAAACCCTTCGGAGTAGATAATTTCTCCATGATCCATCACCGCCACGGTAGCGGCATTGACACCTCCCGAGGTAAGGGTTTTCCAGATAGCCTCCCGGGCAGTGCCCACCGTTTCGGGATAGGCCGAAAGAATTTCCTCCGCCCCGCAGAGACTGGCTCCGGAGGCTATGAGCAAAATCCAGCATACTATCCAGACCATGCACTTTCCTGCTGCTTTCAAAGCTTTCTTCACTCTTTTCACCCCATTCTTTTTTCAGCTGTGCTACCATGGTACAGAGCAGTTCCTCCAGACGATCGTATTACGTCTCGCGAGCGCTTCGGGTTTGCCCCTGCGTCAGGAAGAGCGGATGCGCAGGGAGTTGAGAACCACCGAGATGGAGCTGCATCCCATGGCGGCCTCGGCGATCACCGGATGGAGAACCCCCAGCAACGCCAAGGGGATGGCCACGAAGTTGTAGGCAAAGGCCCAGAAGAGATTCTGCCGGATTACCCGGAAAGTGGACCTGGAAATTTCAAGAGCCTCCAGCACCCGATCCACATGTCCCCGAACCACCACGATATCCGCACTCTCCATGGCGAGGTCTGTACCGGATCCCATGGCGAGCCCCACATCCGCCCCCTTGAGAGCCGCCGCATCGTTCATGCCATCCCCCACCATGGCTACTCGTCTCCCCTCTCCCTGAAGAGTCCGTACGATATCCAGCTTCTCTTCCGGGCGCACTCCCGCATAGATTCGGGATATGCCGATCTGCTCTCCCACCACCCGGGCAGCTCCGGCATTATCTCCCGTGGCCATCACCACGAGAATACCCAGCTCCTGTAAACGGGCAATGCTCTGGGATACTCCTTCTCGCAGAGGGTCCGTGATCATCAGTGCCCCGAGAATCTCCCCTTCGGAGCGCACCTCCACCACGGTGAACCCCCGGTCAAGCTTCTCCTGATAGAGGGCGGGGTTCTCCGGTCGCCCCACAAAGAGAGCTTTTCCATCCACAAACCCCACAATCCCCTCGCCTGCAATTTCATGAACCTCCCGCACCTCCGAGGATGCTCCGGATTCTCTCAAAGAGGCGATGGCCTTCGCCAGGGGATGGTTGGACTCCCTCTCTAGAGCCGCTGCTCGGAAAAGATTTTCGGGAGAGAGAGAGTGCTCCACCACCGAGGGGGTCCCCTCCGTGAGTGTTCCGGTTTTATCGAGCACCAGAGTATCGATATCGCGAGCGGTCTGAATGGCCTCGGCGTTGCGGATGATCAATCCCTTTCGAGAGGCTCTTCCTACCCCCACCATGAGCGCCATGGGAGTAGCCAGTCCAAGGGCGCAGGGGCAAGCGATAACCACAGTAGCCACGAAGACAAAAATTCCCATGGAGATGTCGTCCAGAGGGCGCACCCAGGGGAGAAAGGAAAACCATCGCGCCACGAGAGGGCCGAAGCGGGGGTTGAAGAAATACCAGAAGAGCCCTCCCCCCATGGCGAGAGCCACGATAAGGGGGACAAAAAAGCCCGTGATTCTATCCGCCAGGGCCTGAATGGGGATCTTGGCCCCCTGGGCCTCCTGGACCAGAGCAATCATGCGAGAGAGAAAGCTCTCCTCCCCCAGACCGGTAATCTCCATACGAAAGCTCCCGGTGAGATTGAGGCTCCCCCCCACAAGGGTATCTCCGGGCTTCTTCGAAACCGGCAGCGCCTCCCCGGTGATCATGGCTTCATCCACCGAGGTCTCCCCCTCCCGAAGGATGCCATCCCCGGGAATACGCTCCCCCGGCCGCAGCAGCGCTACGGCACCGGGGGAGACCGCCTCAAGAGGCACCATGAAAGGATTTCCCTGCTCATCCAGAAGGCGCACCTCTGCAACCTGAAGATCCATAAGCTGGCGCACCTCCCGGGTAGCCCGGTCTCGTAGCCAGGATTCGATAAAGCGCCCCACAAGGTGCAGCCCCATGATCATGGCTCCCACGGCACCGAAGGATGCCACGGGAACCCCCAAAGCTTCGAGAAGAGCGGTACTCCACGCGGCAAGAGCCCCGAAGACCACCAGCACATCCATGTTGGCGTGATAGTGTGAAAGGGCTATCCAGGCTCCCTTAAAGCTGGGATACCCCGCCCAAAAAAGCACCACCGCACCGCCAAAAATTTCCATACCTCCATAGAAAGGAATATGGTATCCCCCCATGTGAAAGAGCATGAGTACCATGAGGGGGCCTGTAATGATCCAGGCGAGAACCATGCTTCGGAGTTGCTGGCGATACCGCTTCTTCTCCATATCCTCAGGAGTATCCTGGGTCACTTGGTAGCCCGCGCGGGAGACAGCCTCGTAAAGCACTTCTTTCGGAAGGGGTTCTCGAAGCACCACGAAGGCGCTTTCTGTTGCGAGATTCACCGCTGCAAACTTTACCGCTTGGAGCTTTTTGAGGCTCATCTCCACTCTTCGGGCACAGGCGGCGCATGTCATCCCCGCCACCCGGAAGGCATGTTTTTCCTGGAATGCCTCCTGTTCTTTCATACAAAATCTCCTCCCTGGCAAAGGAACATGCCAAAAAAACACAGGTGTACCTCTTCGGAAGAAGTTTTCTCCCCAAGGGTACACCCGAAAAAAGTGGACTGCGAGGCAAACTGGAGCACGCAACTCCTCCTCGGAGCAGAGAAACTATAGCACCCTAGCAGGAGTATACCCTTCGTTCCGAAGAGCCTCTTCAGCCCTTTCGAGAAGAAGGGTATCTCCCGTGCGGAGGACCACCTGCTTGGTAGCGAGCAGCACCTCAAAATCCGAAGAGGGAAGCACCCCCTCTAATGCGCCTGCAATGGCCTTAACGCAGTGTTCACAGGTCATATCTGGAACGGAGAGAATATGTTTTTCCACAAAAAGAACCTCCTTTTATCTGCTGTGCTACACCGGCAATTTCAAAAACATTCCCTCTGCAGATCCCCCAGCCTCTCATTGCTTTAATGTCTGGGAAATCTGTTCGAACTCCTTCCACATGGCCTCGTTATCGAAGAGAAGCATCTCCGGAAGGTTAAGCGATGTAAGGGCCTCAAACTCCTCTCGATTCGTGCGGATCATATCCAGAAGGCTGGTGCTGAGGGCCACGGTTTTGTAGGAGTTCAGAGCCACAAGATAATCCCTCTCGAAATTCACCCGGGCTTTCTGAGCATCGCGCCTCTGGGTACCAAGATAGTTGCGGTACTGGAGAATAACCGTCAACGTGAGAGTGTTGGATTTGATATTCGATTCAAGGGTCTTTTGCTGGGTCGGGGAAAGCCCTCCCTGGCGAAGATGATTTTTCGCCTCGTTCCGGAGCGCCACCGCCTGTTTCTCCAGATCTTGGAGTACCGGGAGATATTTGGCGTCGATCTTCTCGACAAAACGGTCGTTCATAACGATGCAGGTTCGGATAAGCAGGGCGTAGACCCCGTAGTACCGCTTGGCCATGCCGGGACTTCCGGACTCCTTGGCGAGAAGATCTCCCATGGCATCGGAAAAGGCCCGGACGTGCTTATAGACCCCATACATCCCCAGGATGTCATCTCCGGTGACGCTGACGAGAATGCCCTTTACATCCTCCACAGAGACACTGATTCCCTCCTCTCTCAAGCTCGTCACGATCGCCTGAAGACACTCCTCAAGGGCCTTATCGGTCTCCACAACCTCCTGCCGGAGTTCTACAATCTTCTCCCGCCAGTCCTCCCTGGATTTGGTGAGAAGAGAGCCCTTTTGGGGTGCGGTAAGCATCTTTTCTTCATACGCAGCTATCTCCTGCTCCTTCTTTGCCCGGTACTCCCGAAGCTTCTGAGCCTCCTGACGAAGCCGTGTGGTGCGGGAATCCGAGAGTAGCAGCAAAAGGTCTCCCAAAATTTCCTCAATCTTTTCGTCATTCTTGGTCTTGTCACGACCGACAAACTTTTTATCCGGCAGAGAGTCGTGCTTATCTAAAAGCCCCAGAGCGCCATCAAGCTTTTTCATAGTGGTATCCCACGCTTCTTCAAAGCTCGGAGGCTCTCCCTTCCCCCACCAGGGAAAGGAGATGGCCTCAGAGGGAGGGACCACGGAGAGAAGCAGGGTTCCGCAGAAAAGAAGCAGTACTCCGAAAAAACACGTATTGCGGCATGTTATAGTCATGACAGATTTCCTCCCTTTCTTGGTACATCGTCTTCGGTGTCAAAACAGATCTGCAGGACACTCCGGTAAGTATAGCATTTTCCGCCAATCTTCCGGGAAAAATACGCCTGCTTTGGAGGGTCTTTGTATCGGAAAAAGGAGGGATTTCTTTTTTCCCCTTCTAGCGTATCATACTCATGAGTTCCTATCTCCAGGAGGTTTATCCATGTCCAGCTATACTCGTCTTCCCAAAGAATTTCTTCTCTGCTTTACTTCCGCTTTTTTTGGCTACACCTGCATCGCCATCTTCTTTCTGCACCCCCTTATTATGGAACTCCAACATCTGCCTCCTCTTGCCATCGGCACAGTGTGGTTTCTTTTCGAAGCGGGGATCAGCGGCTTTCGCCCCTGGGCGAACATCCTCATCCAGAGACACGGCTCCCGCTGGGGGATCCGTTGCGGCCTCTGGCTTCTTCTCGGAGGCACTGCTATTCTCTGCGTTACGTCATCTCTGGGAGCTATCCTTCTGGGGAGATGTGTTCAAGGAATGGGATGGGGTATTTTTACCGTGGCAGCCTTTCTTCACCAGGCGGCGGTGCTTCCTCCGGATATTCGGGGGCTGGGGTTCGGCCTTTCGGGGCTCTCCCAAATCCTCCCTCAGATAGCTCTGGTTCCTCTGGCAGAGTATCTGATCCTTAGGGGCTTTCTTCGGGCTCCTCTTTTGCTGGCTTTGGGAGCGACAGCGCTCGGGCTCGGTGCGGCATTCCTACTTAAACTCAGAGGAGGGCAGCCTGGAGAAAACGCATCCCCGGTACTCCTACGGCACGCCGCACGAACTGCCTGGAGCAACCCCCTTCTTCGAGGCATCATTCTTTCCTATGCGGTATACGCTCTCATGACAGCTCCGGTGATGCCCTTTATCGCTAACGCCGCCAAGGAGTGGGGGACTGCAGGATCCTTTTTCCTCTTTCCCTGCGCCCTGGCAGCGGTTCTCTCCCGGGTTACCCTCACTCGAACTGTGGATCGCCTTGGGGCGCGGCTGCTCCTCCCCTCCTTTACCACTCTTTTCGGAGGAGCCCTTCTCGCCCTCTGGGGCAAGAACACCCTCTTTTTCCTCCTGGGAGGAAGCTGCTCCGGTATCGGCATGGGGTTGGTACAACCTCTGCTGCAATCCCTTCTCACCCACCATACTCCGGAGGACCTTCGCCCCTCTCAGTTTGCTCTTTTCGGAACCGCCATGGATCTCATCTGGCTCGCTACTCCCTTTGTTATCTCCGGAGGAGCTGCCCTGATTGGATACGGAGGGATTCTCCGTATCACCTCCACCCTGGCCTTTGGGACCCTTCCCCTGCTTCACTTCTTTCTTTGGCCTCCGCTCAAGAAGAAGAGCATTTCGAATTAGAGAAGGC